>Ga0302213_1000025_pt1 | contig 136022 bp, 125 predicted proteins | sample II_Fen_N1_2_FD_194583 | JGI IMG/M metagenome (GOLD analysis project Ga0302213, IMG submission 194583) | Peat permafrost microbial communities from Stordalen Mire near Abisko, Sweden - II_Fen_N1_1 | ecosystem: Environmental > Terrestrial > Soil > Wetlands > Permafrost | place: Sweden: Abisko...
CGAGATGGGTGGCATTATCTCCCTCAGTCCCAATACGCTTAACGCTGGCTCGTATGAACTGCGTGAGCCCAAAACCAATGTTGCTCTAAACATTAAAAACATCACTAAAATCCCAAGTGTCTGCCTCAACTGCTCCACCGTGTGTGGTATGACTGTTCTCGTGCATGAAGGTAAAGTTCTTGGCGTTGAAGGCAATCCACATGATCCCAATTCCAGAGGAAAACTCTGTGCTAAAGCGCATGGTGGCGTCTCTGCCATTGATTACTCAGAGCGTCTTGTCTACCCGATGAAACGTATGGGCAAGCGTGGTGAAGGGTTGTGGCAACGCATCAGCATGGATGAAGCCTATGAGATGATCGCTTCACGCATTCAAAAAAGTATCGATGCTGGGCATCCTGAAAGGGTTGTCTTTCATGCAGGCCGTAACCGCATTGATGATATTACCAACCGCTTTATGGACGCCATCGGCTCACCTGTCGTGCTTAACCACCGTGCCCTTTGCTCTTCCAACAAACGCGCCGCCAACTACGCAAGTATCGGCGATACCGACTGGGAAACGGTCGATGCGGAACACTGTAAGTACTTCCTCAACTTTGGTGCGAACTTCTTTGAAGCCCATCAAGGTGGTTTTCCGATGCTCACACGCTATGCTCAAGCCAAGCGCAATGGTGCAAAGCTTGTCACTTTTGATGTCAGACTCTCCAACACCGCAGGTCGTAGCGATGAATGGTTAGCCCCCTTCCCTTCTTCGGAGGGAGCGATTGCCCTTGCTATGGCGTATGTCATTGTTGCACACAACCTTCACGATAAAGCGTTTATCCAAACCTGGACAAACCTCAGCCTTGAAGCACTGGAAATGTTCTTAAAACCTTACACGCCTGAGTTTGCCGCCAAAGAGAGCGGACTGGATGCAGCCGAAATTACACGCATTGCGTTAGAGTTTGCTAAAGCAGCTCCCGCATGTGCTGCCTTTACCAACCGTGGTTCCCAAGCGCATCAAAATGGTTTCAATAACGATCGCGCCGTGATCTTGCTGAATGCCGTTGTTGGCAGTGTCGGTAAAAAAGGTGGTTATGCCTTTGGTGGGTCTAAAAATCTAGGAGAGGCCTCGTTCCCGATGCCAAAACCACTGCCTCCCAAAGTGAAATTTAGTACCGATTTGGAAGACCCCAAAGCGTATCCACTGGCGAATCGTTGGCAAAAAATGAAAGTGAGTCAACTGGTATTTGAGAAGATCAAAAACAAAACACAACCCGTGGATGTCTACCTCTCTTACACCATCTCAGCGCCTCAAACATGGCCAGAAGGACCAAAAGTCACCGTAGAGGCACTCAAAGATGAGAGTGTCATACCTTTTCATGCGTGTTCGGATGTCGTATATTCTGAGATGGCGCACTATGCCGATCTTATCTTACCCGATGCGACCTACTTTGAGCGCTACACCATCGAAGGACGTAATGCCAATGAGTTGATTCCTTACTTTGTCTTCCGTCAACCAGCTGCTCGCCCACCCTATGCGTGCGAAAACTTTGCCGATACGCTCATCAAAGTCGCTCAACGTCTGCATGAACCCGTTGCAAAATATTTTGCGTTTGAAAGTTACGAGGAGTTTATGAAACTTCGCCTCTCTTCACTGCCTGAAAAAGAGGGACTCAATGGCTTTGAGTACATGAAAAAGTACGGCGCATGGGTGGAAGATAAACCCAAAGCCTACGAGAGCTATGCTAAAAAGCTAAGTGCGAAAGAGTTGGAAAACAGCTTTGTGGAAGATGGCATCGTTTATCAGAAAAAAGGGGAGAAAAAAGAGGCGATTGGTCTTATGCAAAACAACGTAGCGGTCAAAGGGTTTAAAACACCATCGCGTAAATTTGAGATTTACTCCTCCATCGTCAAAGAGGCGGCTCAAAAAATCAACATCCAAGACGATGGCTTACCACACTACATCATGCCAACCTCTCTGAAAGAAATTGGGGAGCATCAGTTGGTGCTGACAACATTCAAGTGGAATGTTCACACCCAAGCTCGAACCGCACCTCAACAGTACCTCACCGAAATCGTCCACGATAACCCGATGTGGATCAATACCCAAACCGCAAAAAAACTGGGCATTAAAAATGGTGACATGGTTGAACTAACCACCTTTAGACCGCGTTCGGGTTTTAAAGCGTCACAAAGTGGTGAAAAAGTGGCGAGTATGAAAGTAAAAGCCTTTGTCACCGAGGGCGTTCATCCGCGTGTGGTCTGCTTAAGTGCTTCTTTGGGGATGAATTATGGCGGGCGCATTCCTCAAGCGAAAAACGGCAAACGCGAGAAGAACCCGTCTTACCGACCGCTCGATGACCAAGCCCGTCATGGCGTCATCTGGTGGGACAAAAAAGCGGGAGGAAGTGGGAATGGATTTAACCCTAACCATGTGATTCCGATCAACCCAGCACCGATTGTGGGGATGCAGTCATGGAATGACACGATCTGCGTCGTTAAAAAAGCTTAACCTGCAAAGAGCCAAGTCACCTTGGCTCTTTCATATGGATTACTGTGGGAGGGAATAAACACTCTCTTTGGTTCCTGCATAAAAGACAACAATCTCCACAGCCTCATCGCCCTCATTCACACCGTAATGCCACGTGTCCACCACCTCAATCAGCGCATCGCCTGCTTTAAGATGCAACACTTTGTTCTCACCGCTGACGACTTTGAGTGTGCCCTTTAGCATATACCCCGCATTAATAATGGGATGTTTGTGAAGCGGAAGCTCCGTGTGAGCAGGAATGGTGATCTTCAAAACCGAAATCTCTGGCGCCTCTTTGGGATACAGTGGCAAGCTAGAACCATCCCAACTCTGAGCAGACTTAGCAAGCGTCACCGACTCTACATTTTCAGCAGAAAATGCAGAGGTTAAAAAGAGGAGAAAAAGTGACAGTAATATTTTCATGATCGACCTTTTGGTGGTAGTTTTGAGATCATTTTAGCTTTACATGTAAAGGGTTGTCAAGGAAGGACAAATATATACGTCCTCTTCTCTTATCCCGATGTTTTTTGTACGTCCTCTTCTTCATCAGAATAGGTGCTCTTTGCGGTTTGTATTTGGAGTTGCTTCAAAGTTTCTGAAATATTTTTATCGTTTTGGCCGGCAAACGTTAATAAATCAGAAGTGCTTATTTTCAAAGCTGATTCACGCATCTGCTGAAGAGTAGCTTCTTGCTCTTCTTTCGTAGGGGCATGGCCAAAGTCATACTTTTGTATTTTGGTATCGTCATTTAAATCAGTACGAATATCAAGCATATCTCGATGAAATTTTTCCGTATCTGAAATGATTTTTTTACGGTAATCCTTCCCCAAGGTATCGACCAACATCTCTTCTTGCGTAACAATGCCATCAAGATTTGTATCCATTTTAAGGGTGTGTTGAACCGCCTTTTCAACACTGTCATCCAAGAGCTTTTTCTCAGTGGATGTCTCTTTATCCGAAGCCTCTTTTATCCCATCTTCGTCTATAAAATGTGATGGGTCGGTTGGATCTAATTGTTGGTAGTTTGAACTTACCCCAAGGTTGATCTTAATTACTTTTTTTCCAATGTAATCGTAGTTTTTCTCTCCTTCAAATCTGATCATCAAAGTTTTGGCTTCATCTCCTTCAATCAACCCATTGCCATCAGCATCAGACTTAGTGTAGTTTCGGTCTATTTTGATGTTTTGCAACCAGCCTGCCACAAAGGCCTCCGCTTCGCCATTGAGGCGCAAGACTCCATCACTGCGTTCAAAAAAATTATTAACGTCACCAAATTTTTCTTTGAGCTGATCAATACTTGTTTTTGAAAGCTCCATCGTCACATATTTGTTATTATTTTCAGGATCGCGAATGACTACAATGCGGTTTGGCTCATTCTTTGTACCATCCGAATGGCTCACATACGTATATTTGGATTTATCAACTGTAATGGTTTCATTCCTGAGCTCTTCACGTGAGAGTTCTTTAAAATGAATCGGCATAGAGGTATAAATATCGCCTTGCGTGGCTACTTTGGTTGGCTCTTTTTTGAGTTCTGCCAACTCTTTTGCGGTAGGTTTGACACGTGGTGTTTTGTACGTTTCCGCTAGAGAGGTAGAAGATGGAATAGAGATACCCACAGATGGCCTCCTCGATAATACATTACTGTAAAATCGGACAATGGGAAAATAAATCAATAAAATTAAAAACCCTAAGAGAAAATCATATAGGTTTAAATCATTTTAGAGGCTTCTTTGCTACAATAATTGAAACTAAGGAGGCCTTATGACAAAATCTTTACTTCTTTGCCTTTTTGCCTTTTCCCTTTACGGTGCGTCTTCGGGTGAAACGCTCTTTAATGGAAACTGTATTGCGTGCCATACGACGAGCGATGTAACGGCGGCACCAACATCTTCTGAGATGCAAAAGAGCTACAAAAAAGCGTTTGCAACCAAAGAGAAATTTGTAGAGTTTATGGCAGCATGGGTGGGCAAACCCGATGCTAAAACAGCGCTTATGCCTGAGGCCATAGCAAAATATGGTTTGATGCCTGAACTTGGCTATGACCAAGCAACGCTTAAAGATATCGCTTCGTTTCTCTACGATGCGCCACTTCAAAAATGAGATACTATACCCTCTTCTACAGTTGTCTCCTAGAGGCTCCGATAGAAGCGGTGTGTGCTTTTCACACCGACACGCATAACCTTCCGCTGATTACGCCACCCTCTATTCGGGTGCGTATTGTAAAGATGGAGCCAAACAGTGTTATCCTCGACATCAAAAAGTTTGGCATTACGACACGTTGGGAGATGGCAATTGAAAAGAACTGTCCTCATAGCATCGTCGACGTGATGATCAAAGGACCTTTTGCGTCATTTAGACACGAAAGAACGTTTGTAGCAGAAGCAAAAAATCGCACGCGCATGGATGAGACCATTACATTAGCATCACCGATTGCGCTGTTTCAATCGCTCTTTTTCTGGTTTGTCAAAAAAGATATGGACGCGATGTTCGCGTTTCGTCATGCCAAAACCAAAGCCTATTTTTTAGCGCACTGAGTTTTACATGTAATGTTTATTGGATGAAGTAACTGGTGTTAATTTTTTCGTAATTTTTGCATCCCGTTGTTTCACCCAATTCACACGCCTTTTTAAAAAATTGGATGGCACGCTCTTCGTTCTGAGCAACAGCGCCACCTGTGTAGTACATGGTTCCAAGGCGAACGCACTCACTCGCACCCCCGGCATCACAACTGTTTTGATAATAAACGACCGCATACTCTATGTTCTCATCTTGCTCGTATAAAAGTCCTAAATGTGCACAACTGCTACTCGCTCCACCACTGCACGCTCGGTCATAATAATCGACCGCCTTTTGCATATCTTCGCTGACCCCTTTACCATTTTCATACAGCATCGCCAAACTCTCACACCCCGAAGCATCACCATTGACACACGCCCGCTCATAAAATTCGGACGCCTTTTTCAAATTGCTGCCTGAATGTCCACTTTCATACATGTAGCCAAGGCTTGAGCACCCTTTTGCCGCCCCGAGATTGCAGGCTTGCTCATACAATGCCCGTGCGTGTGAAAAGCTTTGTGCAACACCGTTTCCCACATGGTACATGCTTCCAAGTTCCAAACACGCCATGCCATTGTTGTGATCGCACTCGTTTTGAAGCTCGCTCTCACGCGCAAAATCCAGCGCAAACAGTGAAGTTGAGATCAATATACCCATGATAAAAAAGAGTTTTTTCATGCTCTTCTCCTTGCTAACATTTCAATTATTATATTACAATACTTTTATGAATGAGACAAAAACCCATCTGATTTGCTATGAAAAAGCACCTTATTTGCAGATACGCCAAACGCTTCAAAGTGAGCGCGCGTACGAAAGCCATGCACACCCTACCCTTTCCATCGGCTTTATGCTTGAGGGGCAGACCTCGTTTCAAACGCCCAATGGCTCCTTTTTACTCCAACCAGGAGCACTTGCCATCATTCCTCCCCACACGCAACACGCGTGCAATCCACTGCCTCACACCAAGCGCAGTTACATCATGGTCTATGTGGATGCAGACGTTTGTGCGCGCATTCAATCCAAACAGTTTAAAGAAGCCTCAACCTTGTTGCCTCTAAGCATACCATTGGTGTTTCATAAGGCTTTATTTGAGGAGTTTGAGCGCATTATTACAGCGCTCATTGAGGGGTTTTCACCTTTACATGTAAAAGACTTAGAGGTATGGTTGGAGCACTTTTTTTGGCTCTACACAAAGCAAGGTGTCCGTCAAAAAAAAGGCGATGAACTCCACGATGTGGCGCGCTTTTTAGAGAGTCGAATCGATGATGCCCCCAGCCTTGACGAACTTTCCCAACGTTTTTCCATCAACCCTTATGTTCTCGCACGTCATTTCAAACAAACGTACGGTTGTACCCCCAAACATTTTGCACTGGATGTGCGCATCGAACACGCGAAGCAGTTGCTCCAAGAGGGCATCTCACTGGCGCTGTGCGCTCAATACTGCGGCTTCGTCGACCAAAGTCACTTCCACCGCTTTTTCAAGCGCCACACCGCCCTCACACCCAAAGAGTACCAAGTTGGGTTTAGAGATAATTATTGATGTGTACTAAAATCCAGATCTACTTCAGCGTTAAATGCCTTGGGTGGTCTTTCAAAAGGAGAACTTTCCAAAACGGCTAAGATCGCTTTTTGATCTAAAATATCGTAACCACTGCTTTTGATAATTTTGATAGACTCTTTGGGAACGCTCCCATCTTCACTAATCATAAAACCCACCTTGGGTACGCCCATGTATCCTTTGCCTTTGGCTTCTGAAGGAAAGACAACATGCTCATGCAACTTTTTCTTAAATGCCCTCGCATAACGCTGCATCACCGCCGCTTCTTCTTGAGGGTTTGCCGTGGTTTGTTGCTTTTGTGCATCCATATTTTGAGGGGCCATAGGCTTTGTAATCTCTTTTTGAAGTTCTGGTTCTATTTTATGCGTTGCTTCTTCCCTCTTTGCTAACACTTTTTTCTTCTCAATGGGCGGTGTTTTAGGCTTTTTAGGCTCTTCTTTTTCAGGCTCTTTTTCTGCCACTTGAGGCGGAGGAGTCGGTGCTTCTTGCACGGCTTGTCGCTCCTCTATTTGCTTGTTGGCGACAATACCATTGATCTCAACGGTCAGTCGTTCTCTCTCTTCAGGCTTGTAAGGATGGTAGTTTTTATACACCATCCATGAGCTCAAAAGAATTACATGTAAAGCAAAAGAGAGCACTAAACTTGTGCGCATACTTACAAAACAGGAATGACCAGCATTCATACATGAACTTCTTTGCATGTTAAAGCGCAGGTATTTCTGTCTTGATCGACATTTTCTTAAAGCCTGCCTCTTGCACATACCCTAAAACTTGTGTCAAATCATCGATGGTCAAAACCTTGTCAGCACTGATTTCAACAACGCTCTCTTTATCTTCTTTACTGAGTGTGTCCCGAAAATTCTCTTTTGTGACTTCTGCTTTATTGATAAAAAGCTGCTTATCGCTTGTCATCGTCACATTCACCACAATGGGGTCTTTTTCGACTTTTACCGAAGCGGTAGGAAGGTTGACTTTAATGCTTCCTTGCGTGATAAACGTCGCTGTTGTGAGTGTTATCGTCAACAAAACCAGCATGACATCCACAAGAGGGATGGCGTTAATATAATTAAATTCTTTCTCTTCCATCGCTCAGTTTCCATTCAACCAGTTTATTTTTAATGCCACGCAAAAGAGTGTTATACATAAAGACACTCGGGATCGCAACAACCAAACCAAGCCCTGTCGCAAAAAGAGCTGAACTAAGCCCTTTCATTACACCTGAGATGTTCGAGCCATCCATACTCAAAACACTAAACGTTGCCATGATGCCAATGACCGTTCCCAAAAGCCCAATATATGGAGCATTTGCTCCTATACTTGCCAGCAAGTGCATGTAACGTGTTAAGGAGCGCTCTAAATCATCGAGTGTCGTGTACTGTGCGATGTCAACACGACGTAAAAAGAAGGCTCGATTAATTATAATCGCCAACGAAGCAATACTCATAAAACCCAAAACCGAAATAATCACGATATCTACTAATGCTCTTGTATCCATTTATTTTCCTTTAGAATCATTTTCTAATTATGTTTACTAAAACGAAGCGCCAACTTGGCATAAGATTCGTGTGTTATAACTCTTCTCAACGGTGACCTCTTCATTTCCAACAATGCGTGCAAGCTGTGTTTTCACAAACATTGTTTTATAATTAACGGTATAGGAAAGCCCGATATCATTTAAACTGCGACTCTGTTGATCGGTATAGCCTGCATTTTCAATCCAACCTCGACCCGTATCGACAAAAATTCCTGCATTATGGCTGATTCCTTCAAACGAAGGTAAAAGGTACTTCAACTCCAAGCCAAGCACATAACCACTATCAGCCGTCCACTCAGAATCAGGGTAAACTTTGACACCATCTATACCTGAAATGCTGAGTTGTTCACTGCCATCTAAATTTTTATTGCCAAGCGCTTTTTGCAATTTTAAAGAGCCTGCGAGGGAAAAAGTCTCATTTAATGAAAGAGTGTTCATCATAGAAATATTGGCTTTAGAGTAATTTCCTGTCGTATCAGCACCTGCTTCATTGAGTGCTTTTTGGGTTTCATCGTTAATCTCTAAGTGACCATAGTTGAGGCTACCGTTCATTGTTGTGTATGTATTGAGCCCAAACAGTGTTCCATAAGCTTCTCTTGTTACTTCAAGAGCAGCGACATTGATTTTTTTAGGTATCGTCGTATCGGTTGCACGAATCTCATCTTTCATATCTTTATGCGTCATTCTAAGAGCTAGATAATAACTCACTTGTTGTGTACGCATCATCGGATACGAGATAACACCTTCATAGGTTTTAGCATTGCCCAAGGCATCAAGGTCTCGGTACTCGTCACCTAATTCGTACGTTGTTTTTGACACAGAGAGTTCACCTCGAAGCCCGTTGCTGTAAAGTGGAAAAGCATAGGCAACTTTTCCATTTTGCAAATCCGCCCCTGAGCTTTGAGAGCCACTTAAAGAGAGTTTATCGCCAATTCCAAAAGGAGAATTAATGCTTGCTCCTGCACTGGCTTTGGTTTTTCCTGTATATTTTGAGCCATAATTATCGCCCGTAATATACCCCTCAAAACGCTCCGCCGCTTCGGTCGTAAAACTAAGATCACTGCTCCCATAACTGCTTCCTGGAGCAATCGTTAATGTCGGAAGTTTTGCACTGGGAGTATCTTTGATGAGCAATATAGCACGTTCGAGTGAACTTTGGCTAATCGCCTCATCTTGGACTAGTGCATTTTCTAAGGTATTTTGGATGATAGAGTCTTGCACAGCAGAATGATTGGTCGAAGAGATTTTGCCTGATTTTCCAAGGATCAATTTAATCGTTAAAATGCCCTCTCTCGCGTCTTGTTTAGGCACATACGCTTTTGCCAACAAATAACCTTGATCTTTACAGATTTGTGAAATTTTGGCAGCCAATTCATTGATGTCACGCATGGAGAGCTCTTTATTACGGTATGTACTCAAAACAGGCTCAAAAAGTTGTCTATCGATTGTGTCACTATCAACAATACGATAATCTTTAATAAGCATCTTCTCACCCTCTGCCAATGTCAAAGGCTTCTCTTCTTCTTGGATGATGGAAAGAGGAGTTGGTTTTTCACTCCTTTGAGGCGCCTTAGGAGGGGTAACCTCTTTCATTGCATTAGAGATATCATAGTTGGGTAAACTAGCGGCACATAACACACTACTGCTATAAAGCGACGTTATCAGTGCAAGTGAAAGCTTTAGGGCAACATGTGAAGTACAGGGTAACGGTTTCATTTTTATCCTTACATGTAAATATTTTATGAACAAATATAAAGAGAAGTAACGCTCATCACTTCTCTTAAAAGCCTCTCTATTTTGTAATTTCATCCTCATCGTCAACCACATAGGTTTTCCCATCAATGATAATGGTCTTAATACTGGCAGTGTAGGATGGATCTATGATGGTGATATTTTGCATCAAAGAAATAGGCAAAGTCTGATTTTGTGCATAAACCTCTTGAAATGCCTCTTTAATCACTTTTTCTTCGGATGCTCTTCGGGATATGGATTGAATATTCTCAGCTTGCTGATTGGCATTTTCAACACGCTGTTCTAAAATAGCTTTTGCTTGGGCAGCGGTAGTAGCGCGATTGGCTAATACTTGCGTAATTGTGCCATTCGCATAAGCACTGACATCACCCATCTGTGCATTGGTAAGTCCTGTGCTTGCATTATGGTAATAATATCCAAAGCCAGGATTTCCATAACCACCCATGACGCGATTGGCATTTAGTTCGGAATTATAGTAGCTGTTTTTAAGGGTTAAAAACGATCCAGTCGCAACAATACCACCTACGGATGTATTGAGACCAAATCCTTTAGTTGCGGTAATTAAACCCGTCGTATAGGAGTCAATAATACTGGAATTACTAGCACTACCGACCAAACCTCCTACAACGTTATACCCCGTTACATTTCCTTTGGCATAAGAACCTGTAATCGTCGTATACGACATACTACCGACCAAGCCACCTATTGAATTATAGGTTGATGCATTCCCATTTGAAATGACATTTCCTAAAGCATAGGAATTGGTAATCGAACTTGGGGCACTACTGTTTCCAGAGATATAACCAACTAAACCTCCTACATAACCCACATTTGCATCGGTAGTAACATCTCCACGTGCATAAGAATTAACGATATTGATAGCCTCTGCACTACCTACCAATCCTCCAATACCCAAACCCATATCTGTTGTGATTTGATAAGCATAACTGCCATTGACATTACCCTTTGCATAGCTATTGTAAATATTTAAAGCAGGCGTGCCACTTTGGGCACCAAGTAAACCACCAATTTGCCCTGCTCCATTAATGTCTCCCGTAGCAAAGGAATCTTTAATCGTATTGCTATATCCACTCGCAGTATTGTAGCTGCCGATCAATCCTCCTTGTCCACTGTCTCCCGTTGCATAATCGTTGGCGATAAGTGTCCCATTGTAAATTGCCGCTATCAAACCTCCTGTAGTTGTACTTCCCGTTGTATGAGATCGAATAACACTTCCTCCACTGGTTCGCGCGACAAGACCACCCGTCACTCCTGACATGGTTGAGTAACTATCTTCAATCGTTGCATTACTGGCATTGGCAACTAAGCCACCGGTTGATCCTGAAGGAACGGTCATACTGCCACCTTCAACATACACCTGATCCAAGGAACCATAAAGCATACCAACCAAAGAACCTGCCCATATATTTGGGGATGTCCCTGCCGTAAAAGATTCAACAGGGTTGATTAAACCTATATCGCGAACGATGCTACCAACTTGGGCATAATCGATCATACCTTTATACAGTGTACCAGTAGCCAATGGTTCGCTACTACTAATCGTAAGATTGCTGATTGTATGTCCAAGTCCTGCAAGGGTTCCAGATAGACTGTAGAGTAAAGAAGCTGCGTATGTTTTTCCAGAAGCGTCTAAATCACTTGCTAAAGCATAGTAACCACTAACCGTTGGCAATGTTGTTAAGTCATATTTCCCGGTGCTGGTGTTGTAGTACAGGGTTGATATGGTCTTCGCTGATGTCAAATCATAAAGTCCGGTGAGCTGGTTGTAGTACTTTTTGGTCGTGGTATCGTAACTGAATTTATCGTATTGATTCGTAGCGATATCATAATAAAGCTTACCAGAATAAGATGAGCTTAAATCATATTGGTTTGTCGTAGGATTCCAATACTTTTGGACACTGGTATCTGCATTATACGAAGCATGTGTGTATTTTCCAGTAGTAGGATCATAGAAATAGGATTGAATCTTCCCAGCATAAAAAGATGTAAGATCATATGCTCCCGTATCTAAATTATAGTTATACGTTACGCCATTAATATCTTTTGTTAGATCAATATCATATGCCTGCGTTACAGGGTTCCAGAATTTGTTATTACTGGCCTTTGTCATACTAATCGCTTTTGTACCACTTACCGAAATACCTGCGCTGCTATATGTACCTGTATTTGGGTTATAACACAGTCCATTTACACATTGATCTAATGCATCTAGCTGATCGACACTGTGAATCAAAGTATAACTATTACCATTTATTTTCAGGCTAGCATTACTACCAGACAAGGTAATACTAGCATACTCGGTTCCTTCTGGTGCAACATTTGCTACGAGCTTACCATTAGCATCATATACAGTTCCACTGTATGAAGCTTTGGTTAGCACATGATAATCTCCACCATAATTCATCACCAAACCAGCATTTGTACCTGTCGCGGTGATGGATTTATTGATATAAATATCACTCAATGCACTCAAAGATAAAAGAGAATCACTGCTCCAATGAATCGCTTCATTCAATGTTATGTTGCTACTCAACGCATTTAAAGAAAGATTCAGACTGGCCAAACGAGCATTGATCCAGCTTCCTGTAAAATTACCTGTAGTACCACCAATAATAATACTAGGTAGGCTAATAGACCATGTATCACTCAATTCTGAAATCAAAGCAAAGTTACTGCCTAAGGAAACCGTATTACCCGCCGTTTCGAGTGTTGCAGGATTAGTTGCCGAAGATTTAAGAGAAACCGTTCCATTAAGAGTTGTAGTGCCTGATAATTGTCTCACTTCGTAGTTATCCAACGTACCAGTTGTTGCATCAAGATTAAGGGTTAATGCCTTAGCGGAAGCAAGGATACTTTTACCTCCAGGCGTAGCGATGAAACCTTTAGCGGAGACACCATTTTCACTGGCCATTGCCAAAAAGCCACCATCCACAATCACAATACTTCCTTCCTCTATTACCGACCCTGTACCACCAGTACTGCTAAAGACATAATTTCCACTTAAAAAATCACTATTACTTATATTTAGTGTGCTAGCAACCAAAGAGCTCGCATTAACACTTGAACCTGCTTTAAAAACCACTCCGTTAGAATTGATAATAAAGACTTTTCCATTTGCGTTAAGAATACCAGCAATAATGGTTGCTTCATTACCAGTGACTCGATTGAGGACAATAGATGTTGATGAGGGTTGAACAAATTTTAATGTCTCACTGCTTCCGATAGAGAAACGTAACCAATCGAGTACAGCTTTATCCGATGTTGTAACAGTAGTTGTCGTACCATCTGTGGTAATATTAGCCGTTCCACTGGCTACTTTATCCAGAGCTAGGCTACTTCCTCCTACCAAAACAGAGCCTACACTGCCTACAATCGTATAATTTGCATTGTTAACACTCAATCCAGAAGTATTTGTTATCGTCTGAGTACCACTTGTACTACCGGCAATATTCACTGTACCGCTAACGGAAACACTATCACCAGCTACCGCATTTTTTACATAAAGTTGACTAGCATTCACAGTGGTACTACTATCGGCAAGCTTGCTACCATAAAGCTCTACCGCACGTGGTGTAATATCTGCGGTAGTCGCAACGGGAGTACTGGAAATCGTATAGTTTGTTGCACTGCTACCACTTAAAATAGCATTGGAAAAGGTGACTGACTTGTCTGTGCCAACATTTTTATCGATAAATGCAGCCGTGTAACTATTTAAGAGAACGGTATCACCACTGACAATACCTGAAAGATGGGCATTAGAAACAGTAGCATTGGTTGTTCCATCATACACTTTATCAGCAGCATCTGTCGTAACACTCAACGCTTTTGGCGTAATCGTAGCCGTTGTGGTCGTACTCGTAATTTTATAGTTACTTGCTTTTCCTCCATTGCTACCATCAGAAAGTGTATACCCAGCATTGATCGTTACAGTCTTATCAGTCCCAGCATTCGCATTGGAAAACACTCCTGTGAGTCCACTGACTGCTAGTGTTTGATCACCGACAAGTCCAACGAGAGAAACATTGCCAGCCGTAGCCGTTGTTGTACCATCATAGGTTTTATCTGCGATCGAGCCATCGGCAAAAGTAAGCGTTTTTTGAGAAACCATTACAAGACCACGCATAGTGTTGTAGATGGTAGAGTCTAAAACAGATGCTGCTGCGCTGTTTCCTGCATCGACATATGCAGCGCCGTCAATAATATAGATTGGTGCATTTTTGTCATCACCAAAATTATCTACCAAACTATAAGCACCGCCACCTCCTTGCAACCCTTTTGTTAAAAGGGCAAGGGCTGAACCATAGGTTGTTGTACTTCCACTGAGTATATAAACAGGTGTATTTTTAAGAACGGCATAACCAGAAGACGATTTTGCCCAAACATCAGAAGAAAATCCTGCATAAGATGAAAAATTAGCTGCTTGCTCGGCTGTGAGTTGTTTTGCTGTCGAATGATCACCATAAGCGGTTGCAGTTGGGCTCAATCCTGCATACCAATAGTCATTGGTTGTCGTACCACCTGTATTATCATAAACAAAACCTGCATGAGTAGCGGTATCGTACGCATAGCTTGTAGCATATGAATTGGAAATTGTGCCAGAGTTTTTATAAGCAAACCCAGCAATCCAACTGCTCCTTGTGGTTCCTATATAGTAAGGATCATCGTAAAAGAGCGTACTATATGAATTGGTGATTGTTCCAGTATTCTCGCCTACAAAACCTGCCAGATGTGGACCAGAGCTCGTGTAACGGATATTGCGTGCTGCATAGCTCTGATCGATAGTGCCTGCATTTAAACCAACGAGACCACCTGCAATGGAAGTCGTGTCTGTTAATACAAAATAAATATCACTCCATGATTGAGTGATAGCACCATAGTTAACACCGACTAATCCGCCAACATACGTGATCCCTGTTGCACCAGTAGCGCTGTATATAGGATTCCCTGTAGCAATACTAAGCGTGATGAGACCCATATTCGTTCCAACAAGACCACCTGCGATCGTTGAAGCATAGGGGCTCGCCATATCAACACCCAGTATAATCGTACCTTCGTTTAACCCAACCATTCCACCTACATTGGTAACATTCTGAGTACTTAGAAAAGTCGATCCACTGTAAACATTAATCAATGTTCCTTGATTTACATTAGCGATAGAACCAAGATTTTCAACGGTGCCAGTTGTGCTATTAATCGTTCCAGAAACACCTAAGTTACGAACAACACCGCCTACACCAATCGTATCAAACAACCCCGATCCAACGAAACCAAGTCCTGTAGTGGAGTCATACCCAAGATAAACAGTATGTCCCAAACCCTCTAAAACTCCTGTAAAAGGCGTTGAAGAACCAATGGCTGATGTAATGCCACCCGTATCACTCACAAACACATTGGTGCCTAAAACATAATGTCCAGAAGGATCATTATTAATTTGAGATAGATCTGCAAGCTTGCGAATAACGGTATAGGGTGTACCATTGAGTGTTACACTCCCCGTGGTTGTACTGCCAAAATTGATTGAGCCGATAAAGCCTGTATAGTCCCAAACCCTCTGCAACATATAAAGTCCGTAAGGTGAACCATCGCTATTCGTACCTGTTCCCCAATTTGCTACTAAATTTCCTGCTAGCTTAGCAGTCAAAGTAGCATTTACATTAATATTTTTACCAGCATTAAGTGCTAGAGTACCTGCTGACCATGTTAAAGCAGCATTGGCATTAATATCACCTAGCGCTGTCAATGTCAACGTATTATTCGCAGTCCACGTTACGTCAGCATTAATATTAATATCACCTGCTTCCGTGCCAGAACTAGCAGTCGTAATGGCAACATTTCCATTCCCTAAAGCATTTTGCAAAGTCGTAGCACCGATGCTACTGGTTGTCTGCCCACCACTTCCATAAGCAATCGTAAAGTTTGTCGGGTCAATAAGCCATGTACCATTGTTTCCGTTGATAGATTTAGTAGTGATTGTCGTAGAATCTACTATAGCAACCTTATCACCACTGGTTTCAATGAAACCGCCATCTCCTTTTGTAGGAGCGGAGGCATCAAGAGTACCACTAACGGTGGTCGTTCCTCCATGCGCATAAAGAGTGATCTCACCTTTTAAGTCATCTAAAGTTTGGGCTTGAATGAGTCCTTCATTATTGACTTGGGAAGCAAGAAGATCATTAGCAGCTTTGGCTGTGAGGATGACTTTACCGCCATCAGCGTAGATAGCATTTTTATTCTCTACTAAGGCGTTTAAAGTTCCTTCATCTATGGTGACACTCATTAAGGAGTCACCATTAAAGTTTAGGGTGATTTTATCACCGGAACTGAAAGCAACAACGCCTTTGGTCGCAACAATCACTCCTTGGTTAGAAACCTCTTTTCCAAGCAAGGCGGCATAACCACTGTTGGCGATAGTTATGGTTCCCATATTAATGACAGAGCCTTGAGAGCCATTGCCTTGGAAGACGAAGTGATTGTTATTAAAGTCTTCATCACTGAGGTTCAGTGTTGAAGCTACCAGTCCTGAGGTATTAACACTGGAACCTTGGGTAAAGAGGATACCATTAGAGTTTAAGAGAAATACTTTACCATTGGCATTAAGCGCCCCTGCTATAACACTTGTCTCATTACCTACGACACGGTTAAGTGTTATAGCAGAGGCACTGGGTTGATTAAAGTTAACGGTTTCATTGGACGCAATGGAAAATCCTTGCCAATTAATCGAAGCTTTTTGGGTTGATTGGGTAATATTGGTAGTAGTTCCATTTGAGGCGATGGTTGCACTTCCTGTGGTGACCACACCTCCTATTGGTGCTGCGTATCCGACACTGAAACAACTCAGCATCGCCGACACCATCAGCACCACGCGCCCTTTTGATGCTATCTTGAAACGATTGCGATAACATTTTTCTACATACATCCTTTAACCTCCTTTTAAATATTATGGTTAATGTGCACATTCTGTACCGTTATATAATATTAAACATAACGTTAAGTGAAAATAAAATTATGTGACATTTTGTGCTTATTTTTTATACATATTTAAATTTAAAGGTATGAGAGTACCGAGTCAATTTTATACAATAACTTTTTTTGCTTCTGCTCTATGCTTTCATGCAAAAAAGGAATGACATGTTTGAGTCTCAGTTTTTCACCCTGACGTCTATCTACTTTTTAGCGCTTTTAAGCCCAGGGCAGGATTTTTTTCTGATTGTTAAACACGCACTAAGCCATGGGTATACAAAAGCGTGGTGGAGTTGTTTGGGCATTGCGAGTGGAAATGCGATCTACATCGCTTTGGCCTACATCGGGCATGAATTTTTAAGCCACTACCCGATGCTCCTCTTCATCGTTGAAATGGGTGGTGCTCTGTTTTTATTTTACCTTGGGTGCTTGCTCTTTTTTGCACCCAAACCACGTCTGGACACCGCTTTACATGTAAAAGGAAAAATGGCGTTCAAACTCTTTATACAAGGGCTTTTGTCTGCACTGTTTAATCCTAAAAATATTCTCTTTTATTTCTCTTTGCTGTTTACGATTATTAAGCCTGAAACACTTTTACATGTAAAGCTCTTTTATGCGATGTGGATGGTAACACTGTTGCTGGTGTGGGATATGAGCGTAGCACTGTTGTTTGGAAATAAAAGAGCTCTAAAGCTCTTTCCTTACCTTTACATCGTGCAAAAAATCGTGGGTATTGGACTCATCGGATTTAGTCTTCACCTTGCATTATCGTGGTTTATTAGCGCCAAATAAGTTTAGAGGTATCAAAACCCAGTGTCGTGGCAAGTGAGAGAATATGCTCAATGTCCGCTTGCGTCATCTCAGGGGTGCGTGAAAGAATCCAAAAATAGGCTTTGCTGGGTTCACTCACCACAGCATAACGGTAATCTTCGGCTAAATCAATGACCCAATAGTTGCCGTAAAATGGCCAAAAGAAGGTCACTTTGAGTTTGGCATTGCTTTTTTCATCGACACTGTAAGCGCGTCCATTCGCCTCTTTGGTACGGTTTTCATCGGCTAAGTAGCAGCTGTTTTTAACCCCGATCATGCCATCGTCCCTGAGCGTGTAAAAGGCTTCAACAGCGCTACACCCTCTCTCAAAGCGATGATCAAACCGTGCTATCTCATACCAACGTCCAAGATAGCGCGTTAGATCAACGGACGAAACAGTGGGAAGATCATTGGCAGAGCCAAGCAGCATGCTTAAGCAGAGCAAAATCCATTTTTTCATAGGTCTCCTTGGTTCAAAACGTTTACATGTAAAACATTATACTCTCGTTTTGAGGAACATTGCCAGTTGTGAGTCGATATTGCGAATATGAATGTCAAGCCGATCGGCGACCCCATTTTTGATGTAATTTTTGGCAAATAACGTATTGCCTTGCATTGCCATCGCTAAAAATTGGCTCATTTCGCCAAGGATTTTTTGGTGCTCTTCAAAGTGTTCAAAGTAGCCCTGAAAGTTAAGCTCTTTCATGATGCGCTCTTCATGGGCAAAGTGCTCTTTGGTATGGTGAATAAGCGAACTAAACGATTCGGTAAAATGGGTGTAGTCAAAAGAGCTGAGCAGTTCGTCACACTCGGCATGGTACGCATCTAGTTCTGGACAGTTAAGGCTGAGCATCTTTCACTCCTTTTTCGGACAGTATAGTCTTTTTATCCCAAAAGGAGTGCGAGGGTATGCTTACTTTTTATGCTTTAGTCCTTTGCCAAAGGGTTTGAAAATGACCACCAACACAGGAGAGAAGAGAAGATCGGAAACGGTGGCGGTAATGAGAACAATGACGGTTAAAAGACCAAAAATCAGTGTCGGAATAAAGTTGGATGTCACCATGACTAAGAAACCGACGATGGTTGCAAGCGAGTAGTAGAACATCCCAAATGCAATCGTCCCATGCGCGCGATGCATCGAAGCGATGTAATCACCATCAATTTTAATCTCTTCACGGAAGCGGTAATAGTAGTGAATGGTATTGTCCACCGTAATTCCCAGCGCAATCGATGCGATGGTAATACTCATCATATCCAGTGGAATGTGCGCAAACCCCATGATGCCAAAAATGACACTCACGGGAACCATATTGACGATCATCGCGAGTGTGGCGATTTTGAATGAACGGAAAAGAACCAAGAACATCGCACCTAAAGAGAGTACGGCCAAACCAAGGGTCGAAATCTGTGATGAAAAGAGTGACTGAAGCATGTTGTTGTACAGCACCATCATGCCCACTAACGTATAATTTTTAGGATCAAGCCCTACTTCGGTGTGGAGTCCCTCTTGAATTTTTGCAAGCAATTCATTACGGTGGAGATTGGGATTGGAATCCACCACACGAATCACAAAACGCACTTCATCATGTTCAATGTTCACATAAGGAGAGAGTAAAATCTTTTTGTATCGTTCTGGCAGCTCTTTGTACAAAATCGCCAGTTCAAAATTATCGAAATCATTGCCATTTTTAAGCATTTGTCCCACTTTGGAAAGGGTTCCAAGGGAAGAGACATGCCCAATCTCAGGTAAAGAGAGGAGATAATCATGGACTTTAAGAATAGTCTCCATCTTTTGTGCGGTAAACCAATATTTGGCTTCTGTGGAAATCTCATTAAACTCATTTTCAAAGCTATCATCCGCGCCTGTTGCTTCAGGGACTGAATCAGTAGCGTTATTGGCTTTAGGGAACTTGACGACTATTTCTAAGGGTGTTGTACCGCCTAGATTGTTGTCGATTTTTTCCATACCTTTGTAAATCTCAGTATCTTTTTTAAAGTAATTGATAAAACTGTTTTCGACGACCAATTTAGTAACGCCAATAGCACTAAAACATGCCAATGCAATTACGACACCTAAAATAATTTTTTTATGGTGCTCTACCATTTGGGCAAAGTGTTCATTGAGGGTAAAGGCTTTATCAAACGCTAATACCGGAGGCACTTTTTTAAAGAGCATCATCATCGCAGGGAAAAGTGTGTAAGTAACAATCAATGAAACGGTGACACCAATATTCATCATATTACCCAGATCAATGATCGGTACAATATCACAGGTCATGAGTGAACCAAATCCGGCAACAGAGGTTAAAATAACAAAGATAGAAGGAATGCTCATGCGTTCAAAGACCAGCTCTAAAAGCTCTCGTTGTGTAAGATCTGGAAAGAGCGCATACTCTTCGCGGTAGCAAACAATCAGATGGATCACCAGCGAAAGTGTCGTAATCAGCTGCATGGCAACATAGTTCGACGAAATAACCGTCACTTCAAGACCAAGTAAGGCGTTAATACCGGTGGTAATAACCACGGCACTGATGGAAACAATAATGGGTAAAATCACAAAACGAATCTGTCTAAAAATAATCCAAAGAATAGCCAGCATGATCACTAAAATAGCAACACCGTAAATTTTAATGTCATCTTTGACAAAACTAATCATATCATCGGCGATCATCATAACGCCGCCCAAGAAAAGATCGCCACTGTTTTTATAAGGTTTCAGTGTTGCTCTGACATTTTCGATCAGTTGGTGTGTATCATTGCGTGTGCTATCGCGATACGCTTTAAACGCTAGTTTTGCAGCTTCATACTCTATTTTTTCATCCGAACTTAATGCCCTCTCTTGCTCTAAAAGAAGGTATTTATTGCGATGTGTCAATAACTCTGTGTATTTTGGGTCATCTTTGAGATTGACCATAATGGCGGTTGTTTTAAAATCTTTACTGACAAGGTTTTGAGCATACAACGGACTGGTCGTAAACTCTTTTTCAACGAGAGATTTATTGATATCCGGGGATTCAAGTGTTTGAACATTGCCAATCACCTCTTGAATCGGTTTGGGAGGACTTTGCAAGAGAGGAACATCTAACAACGAGGTCACGCTATCAACCCCATCAATGGTGAGTAGCGACGCTTTAAGGTTTCGAATCGTTGAGAGCGTTGCATCGGAGAGCAGATAGTCTTTAGGACTAAACGAAATCACTAAATAATCAGGGCTAATGTAACGCCCATGCACTTCACGCGTTAGTTTAAGGTCTTGGTCATTTTCCAGTAAAAGCGTTTCCGCCGAAGCATCAATACTTAAATTCTGTGCGTAGTAACCAAAAATGGCGGTGAGAACTGTGACAAGAAACAGCACAGTTTTAAAATACGTTGTAATAAAATGGGTATAGTGTTTTAACATACTATCAACTTTCGTTTTGAAACTATACTCTTTATGCAAATAGCTTAAGACAAAATAGTTATTAGGGGAAATTAAGTTTGTGGCGGACAGAGAGAGATTTGAACTCTCGGTCAGGTTACCCCGACGCATCCTTAGCAGGGATGTGGTTTCAGCCGCTCACCCATCTGTCCATTAAAAAGTAGAGTGCAAGTATAGCAAAAGTATCTAATAAATGGCTTAAGAGAAACCTCTTAAGCCATTTATTGATTAGATATAAGCGGCATCTTGCGATTTTAAAAGCTTTTCAAGCAATTTTTGAAGCTTTTGCACGCTCTCTTGATCTGTTTTTTTCGCCTCTTCAATCTTGTTTTTAAGCATCACGATCAGCTTAACACCTTCTATTAAATGCATGGGTACTCCTTTAGATCAGAAATATGAACTAAAAAAGCAAAATTTATTCCCCTGGTGGGATCGTGATAGAGGCAGGAACAAGCAGAGGTTGTTTGATGACGCCTTCATAAAATACAGTACAATTTTCATCGCTCTGCTTAGAGATTGTTTTAGGCTTTGTTGAAAAAGAGAGCATGACATTGTTCAACGTAGTAATAGCCGTGCCATCCACTTTAATGGAAGGCTTTGCAAAAGAACCACTGGTTTTTTGCTCAAAAGTCGGACATCCTTTGGCATCTAACAGTGCGATTCCAAGGTCTATAAACTTCTCATCAAGAATATTCACAGCCCCTTTCATCGCGACACGATTACTTGCAGAGCTCATAGCGACATCGGTAAGCTTGATTTCCGAATACCCCATATCTATTTTGGTATTAATCTCTTTCAAGAATGTATTGCCACCTTTGAAAGCACCCGTAGCACTGGCAATAAGATCGCCAAAATTTAACCCTTTTGATCTCTGCGTTGGGTCAAGCGCTAATGCAATTTTATCGATGTCATAGCCTTTAAGGGTAACATCTTCCCCATACAGTTGAACAAAACCATTAAGCGTACTTTTGAACGTATGGGAATCTCCCACAAAGAAAGAGAGCTTAAGATCACCATTTGCACTTCCTTCAAGAAGGTCTTGATTTAAAAGTTCACGAGAGAGATTGGCTAATTTTAATGCAATTATTTTGCTTTTAATCGAAATTTTAGGCTGCTTTCCACTCAAATCAAACTTACTGCTTCCCGAAATAGGTGTATCAAAAAGCGTATAATGAAGATTTTCGCTTACAGCGATGGCATCTTTCATCTCTAAAGACATCTCAATATCTCGCACCGCATAAGCACCGTATTGGATTTTATCAATATGGGTTTCAATCGTACATAAGAGCGATTGCAATCGTTGTTTAGAGGTATCATAGTCAATGTTATTAATATCCAAATCAATCTTTTCAAACATGATTTGGGTGTTGTTACTCGTATCAGTATACGTTACATTGGCATTGTTAAATTTGATTTTTTTGACATTAACCAGAGGAAGATTATTCTCTTTTTCAAGGGTAATATTGCCATCTTTAACTTTTTTTTCATTGACTTTAGTGGGAGGCAATTCATAGTTATATTTGCCTTCTTTATTCTTCTCAACCAATACGGTTAAATTATCAATAGTGATATGTCGAACTTTAACCTCTTTTTTCAAGAGGGAAGGAAGATCCAACGCGATACCAAAACTTCCTAATTTTGCAAAAGCAACTTCAGGATGGCGAGAAGGGTTCATAATTTCAACATCAAAAATGCTCACGCCCGCAGGAGAGAGAGCAATGGTGATATCACCACGAATCATCACCTCATATCCCGTACTCTCTTTTATCGCTTTTTGAATACGAGGTTTATATTCGTTAAAATCAATCACTTTAATAAGTAAGAAAAAAGCAACTATACAAAAGGCAAAAAACAACACGATACTTAACAATATCTTTTGAAACATGCTTCCCTCTTAGTGTCTAAATATTTTCGATAATTCTCTTTACAATGCCAAGTGGATCACTGCTGTGGTAGATTGGTCTTCCCACAACAATAAAATCGGAGTTTTGCGCTTTGGCCGTTTCCAAATCAGCAACTCTCTCTTGGTCATGACTACTCTCACCAAAAGGACGAATTCCCGGTGTTAGTGTTAAAAATGAAGATGCCGTCTGTGACTTAATGTCCAAGCTCTCATACACCGAACAGACAACCCCATGTAACCCACTCTCATACGCATCTTTGGCAAAATCAACCGCTTTTTGAGCAATGGATGTTTTATAAATGGCTTCAAACGAGGCATTGTCGAAACTGGTCAGTGCCGTTACGGCTAAGACGATTGGTGGATGGGGAAACGTATTGACACGCTCCATCACCATTCGCATGGCTTTAACACCACTGGAGGCATGAACATTGAACATATCCACACCAAGATCGACCATGGATTCAGCAGCGTCCGCCATGGTATTGGGGATGTCATGAATTTTGAGATCTAAAAAGATTTTAAAATTAGGGTTGATAGATTTGATCTCATGCAAAAGCGCTTCACCGTCTCGAATGAAAGAGCGAAGGCCAACTTTAAGCCAAACATCTTCACTTTTAAGCTTTTGAGCAAGCGCACTATTTTCATGTTTACTGGGCAAATCAAGCGCAACGCACAACTTCATTTATTTAGCTTCTCCATCTTTACTGATCGCATCTAAAACGCCGTTAATAAACTTAGGACTTGTTTCATTGCACAGTTTTTTTGCAAGTTCAATCGCTTCATTGATAATAACCGCATTATCGAGTTCTGAGTATAAAACTTCATACGCACCCAGTCTTAAAATGGCACGTTCAAGCATTCCAATTTCACTGAGGTTCCACTCTTTAAGATGAAGATTGATCGCTTCATCAATGAGGGTTACATGCTCTTTGACACCATGGTACAGTCCAAGTGCAAACTCTTTTTGTTGATTCCGAATCTTTTTCTCTTCAAAAAGCTCGTCTATAAATTTTTCAATGCCTGCATTTCCAATATCTTCTGCGTACAGAAGGGTAATAATGCTCTCTCTCGCTTGATGTCGTGTTGCCAAAGCGTTTCCTTATAGGTGTTTGTAAAGGCTAATGAGTTCAATCAAACCTGTCATCGCTTCAAAGCCTTTGTTACCAGCTTTGCTTCCTGCACGCTCTATGGCTTGCTCAATATTATCGGTGGTTAAAACGCCAAAGGTGACGGGTTTTTGATATTTAAGGGCTGTGTTTGCAACGCCTTTGGTCGCTTCGGCTGCAACGTAGTCAAAATGAGGGGTACTTCCACGAATAATCGCACCAACACAACAGACAGCGTCATACTTGCCACTGCTTAAAATTTTATCGAGTGCTAAAGGAATTTCATAAGCCCCGGGGACTAAAATTAGGTCTAAATTTTTCTCATCGCCACCATGACGAATAAACGCATCTTTAGCTCCCTCAACCAAACGATCGGTAATAATATGGTTAAATCGGCTGTTGATAATGGCCACTTTTTCTTTACCATTAAGGGAGAGTTTTCCTTCAATAATATTCATAATGTTCCTTTTTACTTTTTCTTATAATACACTATTTTTCGTTACAGTTTAATTATCGCTTCTGCCAGACACTGACATGTAACGTTTTTATCACGCTTGTGCGGTCACTTTCATGGACAGCCAATTGCATTGAAGAAGGCTTTACATGTAAATCAAAAAAAGGCGATAAATGGTCATTTAAGGCATCGAACGTACTGTATTTTTCACCATTTTTCTTAAAGCCACCAAGCCACTTTTGACGAGGGGTTTTGGATTCATTCCAGTCATAAGCACTGGCAATCACTAAAAATCCCTGAGGATTTAGACGCTCTTTAATCTTTTCCAAAAAGAGTGCTGGGTCGTACAACGTATCCAGGACATCGTTGGCTAAAATGAGATCATATTGATCAAAATACGGCTTCATGTTGTGCGGATCCGCTTGCCAGAATTCGACTTTTTGATGCGTTGGGTCAATGCCAAAATCACTCAGATTTTTTTCGATAAAGTGTGCCAGTTCGCCCTCTTCTTTTAAGGCATATTTGAGCTTTCCACTCTCTTTAAAATGCGTCGCAAGGCGAACAACACGCGCGGTGAATTCAATGCCATGAACCATTCCAAAATGACGTGCAAGCGCAAATGTCCCTCGCCCTGCCCCACAGCCAATCTCAAGTGCTTTGTCATTTTTTCCACCTAAGCCAATACACACTGCGGCTATCATCTCATAGTAGTTATGCTCGTTTGATCCAAAGTGTGTCTCACACAGTTGTGAAAGCGCAAAATCTGTCTCATAAAAAACTGAATGGGTTTCAACAGGTTCGTTGGATTCAACGTAGCGAAAGCCTGCATGTTGGTAAAAATGGCGACGAAAGGCATAACGTGAGCTTCGTATAATCTCATTGCCTGTACTGATCCACGAACCTCCTTTGATGATGTTATGCCGATCATCAAACGTCGGAACGGAAAAGTCATCGTAGAGCGGATGCACGCAAAAGCCATCAAAGCCATTCATCGGCGTCTCCGTCCACTGCCACACATTGCCAATGACATCGTAAAACTCGCCAAAGGCAAAGGTATCAACAGGTACGGAAGAGGCGAAATACTCTAGGTTGATATTGGCAGGCGCTTTGTCCCAAAATGGCTCATCTTCTTTTACATGTAAATCTCTTAAAACATACCACTCTTCTTCGCTTGGAAGGCGAATGGACGTACCTGTGATCTGACTTTTCCACTGACAAAACGCTTTGGCTTCGAGGTAATTAATCTCCACAGGCCAACTCCATGGCATTTCAATCTCTGCTGCCATCAATCGTAATTTGTAGCCCGAAGCGTCTATTCGCCAAAAAAGAGGCATGGTCGCATTTTTGTACGTGCGCCATTTCCAGCCCTCATCGCTCCAAAAACTTTGCGTTTCATACCCTTTGTTGGCAATAAACGCTAAAAATTCCGCATTGGATACCAGATATTTTGAGGCGTGAAAATCTTTGACTTCTTTTACATGTAAACCGTATTCGTTATCCCAACCGTACAGCGCATCGTCTCTTTTTTTCTCTAAACGAAGCGTTGAGCCTTTTACATGTAATAATGCATTTTCCACCACAGGCGTATCGAATGGACAGGTTTTCCAAAAATCACTTGATACAACTTTTTCCAATGGCAACTGGCGAATCAACACCGATGACGTCTCTAAATGAATACGCTCATGCTCAATCCCCATCATAATCGCCCAAAAGGGACTTTCCCACGAAATGGGCATCGTAAGAGGCAACGTGTCGATAAGTTCTAAGATTTTAGCTTTCACTTGCTCACGGTAAGCACGAATTTCAGGAATTCTTGGCCATTTGTAATGGGCTTGGTTCAGGTCATCCCAACTCATTTCATCGACACCAATCGCAAAAATCGACTCGAATGTCGGATTGATGCGCTTATCAATGAGCTTGGCAAGAACCAGTTTATTGATAAAAAAGGTCGCCGTATGTCCAAAATAAAAAACCAACGGGTGACGCAGAGAATCCGCCGTAAGATAGTAACTCTCTTCATCACGGAGAAGTTCAAAGAGTTTTTCATAGACCGTATAGGTTTTGAGAAAATACACTCTGATTTCCTGCCTCTTTTGCTCGGCAGTTCCCTCATTGAGAAGAATATTGCGCGTTGGAATCAGTTGCATCTTATGCCTTTAAGCTGTCTTGAATCGCTTTAATATCGTTGATTGCCAAAGCTAAATCATCCAAATCAAGCATATTTGGACCATCACACAGTGCTTCACATGGATTAATATGGGTTTCAAAGAAGAAACCATCCACGCCTACCGCTGCGGCAGCACGTGAGAGAGGACGTACAAATTCGCGTTTCCCACCACTTTTACCGCCTTCCGTTCCAGGCATTTGAACCGAATGGGTTGCATCAAAAATGACAGGGGCAAATTCGCGCATAATCCCAAAACTACGTGCATCAACCACTAAATTGCCGTATCCAAAGGTTGAACCACGCTCCGTGAGCCAAACACCCGCTTTTTGAGCAGCAATGTAGCCCTCTTCTTTGATTCCTCGGGTATCCAAAACCTTTTTGACAGAGTAGCGCATATCTGCAGGGTTTAAGAACTGCCCTTTTTTGATGTTAACCACACATTTTGTCTGTGCAGCTGCGACCAAAAGATCCGTTTGACGACACAAAAATGCTGGGATTTGAAGAACATCCACCACTTCGCCGACAGGTTTTGCTTGGGTGTAGTCATGAATGTCGGTTAAAAGTTTGTAACCAAACTGTGTTCTCACCTCATCTAAAAGCTTCAATCCCTCTTCCATTCCAGGGCCCCTGAAACTGTCGATACTGGTACGATTGGCTTTGTCAAAACTGCTTTTGAAATAAAAGTCTATTGTTTTATCTTCGTGATAGCTTATTAATTTTTCTGCAACCCTAAAAAGGTTGTCTCTACTTTCAATGACACATGGTCCTGCGATTAAAATCACTCTTTCTCCTTTGCTACGATAATTCCGCTCATTACGACTAAGAGTATACCAAATAGTCCAATAAAATCAGGTAAATCATCTCCTAAAACAATACCAATAATCAGTGAGAAGAAGATAATAGAATACCCCGCCGCCCCTACAATCCCTGCTTTTGTGGTAGCAAAAGCCTTGGTCATATAGACCTGCCCAATGGCACCTGAAAATCCCATAAGAAGGATATACAGCCACTGAATTCCCACCGGTGCAATAAAATGGCCTAACATAAAATCAAACATTGGTGTATGAAAATAGTCACTTAAAACCATAAACAGTGCAGGGAAAAAGGTTCCTGTTGAGACAAATGCTAAGACAATGACGCGTGTGTCATATACTCGGTTAAGTTCTCGCACACTCGTGTAGGCAAGGGCTGCGCCAAGACCGCTAAAGAGCCCAAACAGATCGGTTTTTGAGAGCATGAGTCCATTGGGCTTCATCACACACACAATACCAATAAAGCCGATGAAAACAGCCACCCATCCTTTCCAACCAATTTTTTCCTTGAGAAAGAAGAAGGCCAAAATAGCCGTAAAAATAGGTGCGGTTCGCGAAAAGGTAATGGCATCTGCAAGGGGAATATGGGCAATATTGTAGAAAAAAACCAACATGGAAGCAAAGCCTATGAGGGCACGAAAAAGAAGGAGCCAAGGCTTTCCACCTACTTGTTTGATCGGAAGTTTAAGAACACTTAGCGCGACAATGCACATGGTAATTCCATTACGAAAGAAAACCACTTCAACAGAGTCCATACTTTGGCTCAATACTTTAGCAAATGCGCCATCAAAGGCAAAACTAAATGAAGAGAGCAGCATAAACAAAACACCCTTATTTATACCACCTAGAAACTGTCTCAAAATAACTCCCATCGATCCTTAGTGTGTTATCTTAATCAATTCTGTGTTAAAATCCGTTGATTTTTCGATCTTGATTAGGGAGAGTAGATGAATCTTCAGCCACTTTTAGAATACACGTTTTTAGGGCTTCCGATTACGCATATAGGTATCGCCCTTGCTATTTTTTTCTTTGCACTTCTGTTTAAAAATATCCTCGCTTCGATCATACTGAAACCTTTTAAAACCATTGCAAAACGCACACAGACAAAGAACGATGATAAATTAATTCTGGTTCTTGAAGAACCTTTAAAAGTTTCGATTGTCCTTTTGGGTGCGTATATGGCAACATTGTGGCTTCCATTTTCCAGCTTAGATCGTATTGTTGATCTCATTATCAAATCATTCATTACGTTTATGATTTTTTGGATTTTATACCGTATCGTCGATAGTTTTTCCAATATTTTTAGTTTTTTCTCTTCTAAATTTGGTAAAGAGCTCAATGAAGATATTCAGCACTTTATGATTAAGACCATGCGTGTGCTGATTATTGTATTGGCTATCATGGCAATTTTGCAAGAGTGGGGTATCAATGTCAGTGCCTTTGTCGCCTCTTTAGGACTTGGAGGTTTGGCATTTGCCCTTGCTGCAAAAGATACCGTCGCTAATCTCTTTGGCTCCCTCGTGATCTTTTCTGATCGCCCTTTTAAAGTCGGTGATTGGATTGAAACGCCCGTGGTGGAAGGGACAATTGAGGAGATTGGTATTCGCTCGACAAAAATTCGCACCTTCGCACAAGCACTGGTGAGCATGCCCAATGCAACCCTTGCCAATACGCCCATCACCAACTGGTCGCGCATGGGGAAACGCCGTGTTAAAACGAGACTGGGTCTTACGTACAATACGACGGTTGAACAGATGCAAGCGATTATTAAAGAGATCAAAAGCATGCTTAAAAAACATCCTGATGTTCACCAAGAGACGATTTTAGTCAGTTTTGATGAGTTTGACAACAGCGCTTTAAGCATTTTCCTCTATTTCTTTACCAAAACAACCGTTTGGTTGGAGTATTTACATGTAAGAGAAGATGTCAATTTTAAAATTATGGAAATTGTCGCGCGTAACGGGGCACAGTTCGCATTCCCTTCTCAAACGCTCTATGTCGAGAGTTTACCAAAATAACAGCAAACACAGAGTATAATCAACCTAATTATGCAATAAAGGTTACTATGAAAAAAATTGCCATTATCGGGCTACCCAATGTGGGTAAAAGCTCTCTTTTTAATCGTATCGCGAAACAGCGTATTGCGATTACCTCTGATTTTAGTGGAACGACCCGCGATATTAAAACGCACAAAGTCTATATCACTGAAAAACCCTGCCTTCTTTTAGATACAGGAGGACTGGATAAATCAACAGAACTTTTTGAAAATGTTCACACCATGTCAATGGAAGCTGCCAAAATAGCCGACATTATCGTGATGGTCGTCGATGGAAAAATGCGCCCCAGCGATGCTGAGAAAAAAATATTTTACGCCCTTCAAGCACGTAAAAAGCCTATCGCTTTGGTCATCAACAAAATCGACAACGATAAAGAGATGGAACGTGCATGGGACTTTGATGAATTTGGTGCAGAGTATGTTTTCCCTATTTCCGTTTCGCACAACCGAGGTGTAAGTGCCCTGTTAGAGTGGATCGGTGAGCTTCTCCCTTCAGCTGAAAGCGCCATACTTCCTCCCGTAATTGAAGAAGAGGTGTTTGAAGAAGAGGACGAGACAGAAGCAGACGTCTGGGACGATGACGATACTTTTGCAGAAGAAGATGAAGAGATCATCCCTGAAAATGGTGTGCAAGAAGCCGAAACGAACCAGATCAATGTTGCGATCATCGGACGTGTCAATGTCGGTAAGAGTTCTCTTCTAAACGCCCTTGTTGGTAAACAACGCGCCGTCGTCAGCAGTGTGGCAGGAACAACGATTGACCCTGTGGATGAGAGCATCGAGTATGAAGATAAAGTCATCAACTTTGTCGATACAGCAGGCCTTCGTCGTCGTGGAAAAATTGAGGGAATTGAAAAATTTGCTCTCATGCGAACCAAAGAGATGTTAGAGCGTGCCAATATTGCTCTGCTTGTTTTAGATACGAGCGAGCCTTTTTTAGAGCTGGATGAGCGTATCGCAGGATTGGTGGAAGAGAACCATTTGGCATGTATCATCGTGCTCAATAAATGGGACAATCCACTGGCTGATTTTGAAAAAATCACAACAGAAGTCAGAGACCGCTTTAAATTTCTCTCTTACGCGCCACTGATTACCGTTTCGGCTAAAAGCAAACAGAGAGTTGCAAAAATCAAAGATATGATTTTATCGGTCTATGCTAATTATTCACAACACATTCCAACCCGTCAACTCAATGAAGTTATTAGGAATGCGACCATTAAACATCAAATCCCTAGTGATCACTCTAAAATCGTTAAAATTTACTTTGCGACCCAATACCTTACCAAGCCACCTCGTATCGCTTTGGTTATGAATAAACCGCGCTCCTTGCACTTTAGCTACAAACGCTACCTTGCCAATAAATTGCGTGAAACCTTCAATTTAGAGGGTTCGCCAATTCTGCTTTATCCACGTGCTAAAGGCGAGCGAGATAACGAACAGGAAGAGAACGGTGCGGAATCTTAAGAATAAAAATATTGTTTTTATCGGCTTTATGGGCGTAGGGAAAGGTACCATTTCTCGAGCACTCATTAAAAGGACCAAACGCTTTGGGCTGGATACCGATGATTTAATTGAAAGTATGGAAAACCGAAAAATCAAAGCTATTTTTGAGAGTGATGGGGAAGCGTACTTTCGAAAACTTGAGAAAAAAACGGCCAAATGGCTGGAAAAAAATGTGAAAAATGCCATTATCTCCACCGGTGGCGGTTTTTTTAAAGTCGAAAACTTGGATCGTATTGGCACCATTGTCTACCTTCGCTCCTCTTTTGATGGTATTCTCAGAAGACTAAGAGAGCATGAAAATGCCGATCTTAAACTGGCAAAACGCCCATTGCTGACCGATGAAGCAAAAGCAAGGACGTTATTTGAAGAGCGTTCATCGCTCTATGAAGCCAAGGCTGATCTCATCATCAATGTTGAAGAGCGAAGCGTTGATGCAATCGTAGGTGATTTAATTACATTACTCAATTTAAAAGAGAAAAAAGATAAAGAGTAGGACAGATTTATGAGAGTATTAACAGGAATTCAACCCTCTGGTGCACTTCACATAGGTAACTATTTTGGTGCGATCAAACAAATGGTCGATCTTCAAGAAAAGAGCGATTTGTTTATTTTTATCCCCAATTATCATGCCCTAACCTCTTTAAAAGATGGCGTGGCGCTTAAAAACAATACCCTTGATGCGGCTATTAATTTTATCAGTCTTGGCATTGATCCTACCAAAGCCACATTATGGGCACAGTCCGATGTTAAAGAGGTATTGGAGCTTTACTGGATTCTATCTGGATACACACCGATGGGGCTGTTAGAGCGAGCACACGGGTACAAAGACAAAATTGCTAAAGGCATTGCCGCCAACCACTCTTTATTCTCCTATCCTGTTTTGATGGCTGCGGATATCTTACTCTATGATGCCGAAGTGATTCCTGTAGGTAAAGATCAAATTCAACACGTTGAGATTACCCGTGATATTGCCATTAAATTTAACAATGAATTTGGTGACGTCTTTAAAGTACCTGACTTTAAAGTCGATGACACTGTCGCAACCGTTCCGGGACTCGATGGTGCAAAAATGAGTAAAAGCTATGGCAATACGATTGATATTTTCTGCACTGAAAAAGAGCTCAAAAAAGCAACCTCACGCATTGTAACCGATTCGACACCGATGGAAGAGCCTAAAGATTATCTTACATGTAATGTTTATGCACTGGCTAAACTCTTTTTAGAAAAAGACGAAGTAGTTGCATTGCAGGCTCGCTACCAAAAAGGTGGTGAAGGGTATGGGCATTTTAAAGCGTATCTAAGTACCCTTATTTGGGACTATTTTGCGCAGGCTCGTGAGAAAAGAGCCTATTATGTAGAGCATAAAGATGAAATATACGCTATCTTAGATGAGGGAGCACGTAAAGCTCGCGTCATTGCCTCAGAAAAAATGCGTATTGTTCGTGATCTTGTTGGAATTTATCGTTAAGGGAAACAATGTTAGATATTAAACTCATACAAAATGATTTTGAAAACGTGGCACAAAGCCTCCGAAAGAAAAAAGTCGATGAATCTCTTTTAGAAGAGCTTCGTACCATTTCATTGGAACTTAAAAGTGCACGACTCGTCCTTGAACCACTTCAAGCAGAGCAAAATTCCAAAAGTAAACTCTTTGGCACTTATGCAAAAGAGGGAAAAGATGTAGGTGTACTTAAAGCTGAACTCTCTGAAAATAAAGCAAAAATTGCTGATGCAACAGAGATTGTACGTGCCTTGGAAGAGAAACTTGAAGCTTTGGCTACGGTCATTCCTAACATGCCTTCCCCTCTTGTACCTGATGGTGAAGACGAAAATGACAATGTAGAACTCAAACGTATCCTTGAACCAAGAGTTTTTACATTTACACCTAAAGAGCACTGGGACATCGACAGCAAACAAAACTGGATCGACTTTGAGCGAGGTGTCAAACTCTCTAAAAGCCGTTTCAGCGTTTTAAAGAATGAAGCCGCGAGACTTGAGCGAGCCTTGATTAATTATATGCTTGATTTCAACCGAACACGAGGTTTTCATGAGGTTGCGGTTCCTTACATTGTGAATCGTGAAACGCTTATGGGAACGGGGCAACTGCCTAAATTTGAAGATGACCTTTTTAAAATTGATGGTGAAGATCTTTTCTTGATTCCAACGGCGGAAGTGCCTGTAACCAATCTTTTTAGAGATGAGATTTTAACCAAAGAAGAGTTACCGATTAAAATGACCGCCTATTCTGCTTGTTTTAGGAAAGAAGCTGGTAGTGCGGGTAAAGACACACGGGGAATGATTCGTCAACACCAATTTGACAAAGTCGAACTGGTCTGTATCACGACACCTGAACAGAGTGAAGCCATTTTTGAGGAGATGCTCGCATGTGCATCGGATCTCCTTACTTCACTGGGGCTTCCACACCGTCACTTGATGCTCTGCGGTGGAGACCTTGGCTTTAGTGCCGCTAAAACAGTGGATCTTGAAGTGTGGCTTCCAGGACAGAACCGTTACCGTGAAATCAGTTCCGTCTCTAATACCTTCGACTTCCAAGCAAGACGTGCAAAAATCCGTTTTAAAGATGAAGGTAAAAATCGTTTAGCACATACGCTCAACGGCTCTTCCTTAGCCGTAGGTCGAACACTTATCGCCATTATGGAGAACTATCAAGAAGAAGATGGAAGCATTCGTATTCCTGAAGTTTTGAAAAAGTACATGTAACATGGCAGAAGAAGAAGTAGTCATACTCGAAGCTGATCCTTCATCAGCACTCACCGTCACAGAAGAGGGATTCGCTCCCATTGAAGATGAGAATGCTGAGGAGACAGCTGCAGCAACCGCTGCTTTTTCTGAGGATGAAGAGCAAAAGAATAAATCTAAGAAAAAATTGCTCATTTTACTGATTCTAGGAGCTGTATTACTTCTTGCCATTATCATTAGCCTTGTTGTCATTATTAAAAATAAGAACAAGGTTCCAATGCCTATCGTTGCGGAAAAAATGGTTGATAAACCGATTGTCAAAGAACAATTTTCTCCTTCCAGAATTGATGGTATGATTAAAAAAGCGCATCTTCTTTATGAGCAAGGGAACAAAGATGATGCCCTTAAAATTTATGAAAAAATTGCCACATTTAATGAAGCCATCTCGTACTATAACATCGGTGTGGCGAAACTCAAAGAACAAAATTTCCCTGACGCATTAGAAGCCTTTAAAAAAGCGATTCAAAATAAAGAGCATCGCACGATCAGTGCAATTAATGCTGCGGTATGTGCTTTAGAGATGAAAGATGACAAGCTTTTCACCTATTACATTGATCTCGCATTCGCCTACTTGCCAGAAGAGAGTAACGCACCTTTGTACTCCTATTATGTGGGGTTGGTGCATTACTATAAAGATTTTTACTACGAAGCCTTGAGTGCGGTGTCGCATCCCACCAATGATTTTTACAAAGAGGATCAAGCATACCTCTCCTCTAAAATTTTAGCCTCACTGGGGAACGATACGTATGCGCTTTCAACACTGGAAAAGATTGAAAAAGAGAGCGACTATTTTACGGCTGGTCTTCTACAAGCAAAATTAGGTGAGTTTCCAAAAGCCAAAACTTCTTTACTCAAAGCCCTACAGAATGATCGCGAAAATCCTAAAATTAAAATGGCTCTTGCAATGGTTGAAAACAAGATGGGTAACCTTGGCAATACAGCTTCTCTGATGAATGAAGTCTACAAAGTACGTGGGGAAGATGCTAAACCTCTTTATAAAATGAAGGCTATTTTAAAACCAACACTGTTTGATATTGATCAAGCACAAGCTGAATTTGAAAAAGAGCTCTTTTTTGATGATGAAAATACCTACAGCCTCATCTTTTATTATGCACCGTATAAAGTATTTGACGCGAAACAGACGATTGATTATATTCGTAAAGGAAGTATGAATATTTTTATTGACGAAATAGGACCCGCACTTTCGTATTTAAAAGCAAGTTCAACTATCTCTAAAGTCAATATTGCCATTAGCAAAGGTATCAAAAAAGCGCTCGATTTTCATGTCTATGAAGCCAACGATATTTTTGCAAAGATGGTTGAGGAGTACAAAAACCACTCGATTTTACACTACAATTTAGCACTTACCTATGCCCAAATGGGCGATTATGCGGCGGCCTATAAGAACTTCTCTAAAAGTTATCATCTCGATAGCAACAACTATCTTGCCGGTGTTTTTGCCCTTATGAGCGGTAATTTAATCGGAAAAGATATCACTAAGCTCTCTGAAGATGTCAAAGAGAGCATTAATAAAAATCAGTCACTTGAAAAAGACAACCTTTATGCGTCGCTCATTCATCTCACCGATGGCAACCACTTCTCCCTCACCAGATGGCTTGAGATGGAAAAAGAAGATAGTCCGCTGAGCATTATGCTCAACATCATCGCAGCGCAGAAACTTGGTAATGAACGTATGTATCGCCTTGGGTCTCAAAAACTTCAAGCCTTGCTACCTAAAGATATTATTTCCAATATCATTGCCTTTAATGTCAAGTACCAAAAACAAAATATCAAAAACTATGCCAAAGCAATTCAAATGGAGTTTAACAGGCTTCCCCTTGATTATGATGCCTTTTATTTTGGTCCTAAAATTGTGAAAGAACAGTACATTAAACTGCTTCAAATTGGAGGATTATTGCATCAAAAACGTGACAGTGTTCGTAAAAAGATGGAAGAAGAGCGGGTTGATATCCCCTCCATCATGCAAACACTGGCGTATATGGAGATCTACACCAACAATTTTGAAGAGGCCTTTACCCTTTACAATAAACTCATTGATGACTATGGCAAAAAAGACACCCATACGATTTTCCTAGCTTCCGTTGCTGCTATTGGATCGGAGCACAGTGAAAATGCTATTGCACTTTTAGAACTCTCTAAACTCACCGATCCTAGCAATGTTGAGAGTAAATATGCCCTTGGATTACTCTATCAAGAAGTGGGAAATTTTGAAGCGGCAAATGCGCAGTATCGTAGTATTGGAAACATTGGTTTTATCTCGCAATATTTCACTTTTTCACTTTTAAGGTAAGGTTACATGTAAAGGAAAACCCCTTTACATGTAACGATTTTCGAGGACTAAATCCCCTCTTCTGTATTCATTTTAAGGGTTCGCAAATTATCCCTCATGGAGATGTAACTGTTCAGCGCTCCAATGTACGCTTTAGCAGTTGCGAGCATCGTATCGACACTTAAACCGTGTCCCATAATGGCAGGTTTACTTTCATCAAAAACAACCTTGACAAGGACTCTCGCCATAGCATCTTTTCCTTGAGAAACAGCGTCAACTTTATAATCTTTAAGCTCACCACTCACACCACATACGCGATCAATCACTTTGAAAATTGCATCCATTGTGCCATTGCCAATCGCAGCGTCTGTTACCTCTTTGCCATTGTTCAAAATCGTTACCGCAGCACTTGGTACACCTCCTGGTGCACAATCGGAAAGTTGTAATCTTACCAACTCGAAAACTTGAGGGATTTTTGTAATCTCTTCCGCCACAAGCGCACGTAAGTCATCATCAAAAATCTCTTTTTTCTGATCGGCTAAGATTTTGAAACGATCAAATGCCTCATTAATCTCTTCATCTTTAAGATCGTATCCCAGTGTTGTCAACTTATCTTTAAAGGCATGACGACCAGAGTGTTTACCAAGGACAATAGAGTTTTTATCCAAACCAATATCTTTCGCACTCATAATTTCATACGTCTGAGTATGTTTCAACACACCATCTTGATGAATGCCACTCTCATGAGAAAAGGCATTTTTACCCACAATAGCTTTATTAGGTTGTGGCTCAATTCCCGTAACGGAAGAGACCAATTTGCTGGTTGGATAAATCTCTTTAATATTAATGTTCGTTTCATAGCCATTGAAATGATCTTTGCGTGTACGAAGCGCCATCACAATCTCTTCGAGTGCTGCATTTCCTGCGCGCTCACCCAACCCATTGATGGTACATTCCACTTGGCGAGCGCCATTTTCAATACATGCAAGCGAGTTAGCCACAGCAAGCCCTAAATCATTATGGTTGTGTACCGAGATAATGGCACGATTTCCTACAAATTCAGAAAGAGATTTAATCATAGAACCCATTTCTGTCGGTAAACGGTACCCTACGGTATCGGGGATATTGAGCGTTGATGCACCTGCATTGATAACTGCATCTAGCACTTCTTTGAGGAAACTAAGGTCACTGCGCCCAGCATCTTCACAGCTAAACTCAACATCGTCACAGAATGTTCGTGCATACTGTACCGCTTCCACTGCTTTTTTGATGACTTGATCAGGTGTCATTTTAAGCTTATACTCCATGTGAATAGAACTCGTCGCAATAAATGTATGAATCCGATTCATGTTAGCCTTCGCTACTGCCTCACCCGCTGCTTTAATATCACGATCCAGTGCGCGAGCAAGCGAACAGATACGACTCTTCGTAACGGCCTCACTAATGCGTGCAATCGCATCAAAATCTCCAGGACTGGCTGCTGCAAAACCGGCTTCAATGACATCAACACCCAATTTTTGAAGTTGCAATGCAATCTGAATTTTCTCTTCAGTGTTCATAGACGCCCCAGGGCTCTGCTCACCATCACGTAAAGTTGTATCAAAAATGATAATTTTAGGGTTACTCATAGGTTATTCCTTGGTATGTTTGTTTGAAAAGTTGAAATAGAAAAGATGAGTTAGAGGCAGAGGAGGTTTTGCAGGAGGGCGTTTTTAATCTCTATCTTGGGTAAAATTTTGATTGATTTCATGATACCGATATCTACGCTATTCATCGCTTCTCCTTTAGTCAAATCCCTGAGGTAAAGCAATGCTTTACCTCGAAGTGGGCGTATTATACTAAATTTTTATGGAATTTGGCAACGATGAAGTTATAAATTCCTCTGATAAGTCCATACGATAAATAGGCGGTAATAAGAAGTGTTCCTATTTCAATAGGATAGAGATAAAGCAATGAAAAAATAATGACCAAATAGACTAAAATCTTAATCAAATGACCTTTGTGCATATCGATCTTTTTAAAACTAGGATAACGAATATTGCTGACCATCAAAAAAGAAAGTAACCCTAGCCCGATAAGCATAACCCATTCAAATCCTTGCATAAAAGGATGCTCACGGTAAAATAAAATCCACATTGAAACGACAACAGCGGCAGTTGGAATAGGCACACCAATAAAAACAGAAGGTTCACTCACGCCAATCATGACATTGAAACGAGCCAGTCTAATTGCACCAAAGACAACATACATAGCGCACATAAGGGAGCCTAGTTTTCCATACATATGGCCTACGCTGAAGTAAAAAAGCATAGCTGGAGCTACACCAAATGCAACGATATCTGCTAAAGAGTCAAACTCAGCACCAAATTTACTCGTAGCATTTGTCATACGAGCAACTCTACCATCCAATCCATCGAAAATCAATGAAAGCAAAATGTATACGGCTGCTTTTTCAAATTGTCCATTTGCGGAAGCTATAATACTAATGACCCCTAAAAAAGCACTCGCTGCTGTGAAAAGATTGGGGAAGACATAGATCAATTGGAGCTTATTACCACTATTATCTATCATTTTTATCCTTGTATGCAAGATAGCCTAAAATGCTCGTTCCTGCTTTAACATCATCATTAAGTGAGACTTTAATACGTGTATCTAATGGAAGTAAAAGAGCTACTTCACCGTAGCGTAAAAATCCTATACGCTCTCCCGCTTTAAACGTGCCTGCTTTCGAAAAAAGTGTAATTTTTTGGCTAAAAAGCCCTGCACTAATAACCATTTTAAAAGGGGCAAAGGTACTTTTACATGTAAGCCCTTTACGCTCACATAAACTGGAAAAAAGTGGTGAAATTGAGTTCATAAAAAGGCCGAAACGTTTTTTCACATCTAAAATTTCCATGCCAAGAGGTGCTCTTAAAACACCAACATCCCAAAATGATTTTCGAATTACTATGCGCAGTGCTTCGCTACCATCGCTTAAACTCACTTTAGAAATATCGGTGATCGTGCCATCAAGCGGTGCGACCAAACCGTGACCGTCATCCTCTTCGCTGATACGCTCAGGATTACGGTAACAGTAAAGTGTCCCCAGAAAAAGGAGAAAAAATATCCATGGCAAAAAAGAGAGCGCATACGCTAAAAGAAAAACCATGAACGTAAAAACAATCTGATTCCATCCCTCTTTCGCAATAATATGCGTTGAAGTATATGCTCCGTTACGCATCAGTTTTAGGTTGTTCTTCATGAATTTTTGACTCATGTCTTACAATAGGGGCTTTAAGCTTTGAAGGAATATTAAACTCAACTTCATAGGCTAAAATAACCTCGCGTAATTGAACACCATCAATGGTTTCATACTCGCTTAATTTTGCCACAATACGCTCGATACATGCACGGTACTCTTCCAAACGCTCTTTGACAATCACATAGCGTGCTTGAAGCGTCTCTTTAATGTGTTCATCAAGTTTTTCAGCCATTTTTTCACTGTAATCTTTGGTTGTTCCACCATTTAAGAAGACATTACGCTGTTTTTCAAGAACCATCAACCCGGCAACATCACTCATACCATAGATACTCACCATAGATTTGATAATATCCGTTGCTCGCTCTAAATCATTACCCGCACCCGTTGAAATTTCACCTAAGAAAACCTCTTCAGCGGCACGACCACCTAAAAGGACATCGACTTCAGCGATCAATTCATGCTTTTGCATTAAGAATTTATTCTCTTCGGGCGTATTAAGGGTGTACCCAAGTGCTGCAAGCCCTCTTGGAATAATAGAGACTTTTGAAACTCTTTTTGCGCCTGTTGTTGTTTCAGCAATTAAGGCATGACCACTCTCATGGTAAGCAACAATACGTTTTTCCTCTGGATTAATACGACGACTTTTCTTCTCTAATCCAGCAATAGCTCGCTCTACAGCGTCTACTAAATCAATTTGCTCAACATACTCTTTATTTTTACGACCACCCAAAAGGGCTGCTTCATTAATGATATTAGCAAGATCCGCACCCGCAAGGCCTGCAGTTAAACGCGCAATCTCTTCAAGGTCAATATTTTTGCCCAATTTGATATCGGCACTGTGGACTTTTAAAATGTCACGTCTGCCTTGGAAATCGGGTTTGTCCACCAAAACTTGTCGGTCAAAACGACCCGGTCGTAGCAGTGCTGCATCTAAGACTTCAGGGCGATTGGTAGCGGCTAAAACAATAACAGGCGATTTATCGGAACTAAAACCGTCCATCTCTGCAAGAAGTTGGTTGAGTGTTTGCTCACGCTCATCATTTCCACCCATCATACCATTCGCTGCTCTACTTTTACCGATTGCATCAATTTCATCAATAAAAACAATGGAAGGAGCCTCTTTTTTTGCGTTTTCAAAAAGATCTCTTACGCGACTCGCACCTACGCCTACAAACATCTCAATAAAACTGGAGCCTGAAACAGAGAAGAATGGCACACTTGCTTCTCCCGCAACCGCTTTTGCCAGTAAGGTTTTACCCGTACCTGGAGGGCCTACTAAAAGGACACCTTTAGGAATTTTTGCACCTAAATTCATGTAACGATCAGGGAACTTAAGGAAATCAACGATCTCTTTTACTTCCTCTTTTGCCTCTTCAACGCCAGCGACATCTTCAAATTTAACTTTAGGTTTTTCAGAATTCACAAGCTTTTTGCTACTTCCCATTCCGAGGATTCCACCACCCATATTTTTTTGCATTTTATTGGCCAAAAACATCCAAATACCAAAGAAAACAAAGACAGGAAGAACCCATGAAAAAAGAATCTCTGTTAAAATATTGGATTCATTATAGCCACCATAGCCCACTTTTTTCTCATCCATTAAAGGAATCAAGGTGCTATCTTCGCCTACTTTTTTGACAACATAAACTGTTTTTTGAGCACCTTCAGGGGAAAATGCCTTAATCGTTGTTTGACCAATGGCAACATAACTAATCTGGTTATTACGAATCAACTCTTTAAGCTCATAATAACTGATATTTTTAGTTGCACTGTTTTGTCCGCTAAAAGTAGCACCGACAGCGGGATCAGAAACCGTCGTAAAATTTTTAAATAAAACGACAATGACAATCGCAAAAATCGCAAACATTAACAGTGGATTTTGATTAAAAAAGTTATTTTTCTTTTCGTTCTTATTATCTTGATTATTTTGACTCATTTAATTCCTTTGAAAACACGAGTGTAAACCACTCCTCTTTTTGATACTTTTCGACCAATTTCATGGAAGAAAATTTACTTTCTACTTTATCAACGTATTTGTCCAATATCCCAGAGAGAATGAGTAATCCTCCCTCTTTTACTGCTTTTTTCAAATCACTGGCTAACATAATGAGCACATCTGCAATAATATTGGCAACGACAATGTCATACTCTTTTTCACGTTTTTGAACAGAGCCTGTCCAAATGCGATTAAACTGTTCATGATTGAGCTTAAAATTTTGGGTGGCACTATCAGTAGCTTGCTCATCTGTATCGCATAAATCAACAATAGCACCACACTTTCGTGCAGCAATACTTAAAATTCCACTGCCACATCCCACGTCTAAGAGTTCGCTGCCCTCTTTAACATACGTTTGCAATAACACTAAACAACCATAGGTTGTCTCATGATGACCTGAACCAAAAGCCAAAGCTGGATCAATAATAATATTTTTTTTGCCTTCAAGATTTTCTACCCATGTGGGACGGATATAAAAATTATCTACATGTAAAGGCTGTATAGAGTTTCGATACTGCGCGATCCAATCTTCATTCTCTTTGACCAAAAGTTTTGTATCCAACGTGATTGTCTTATCCAAAGCCAAAGAGAGTTCTTTCGCAAAGGATTCCACACCAAAAAGAATCAACTCCAACGCTTCTTCACTGCGTAAAATCAGTGTGCCGTCATTCTCTTCAATAGCCTCATCGCTGAGGCTTAGAATAAAGTCAAGAAAAAGTGGGTATTCACTACTAGGGGTTATTTGAAGTTCGTTATAGGTTTTTTCCATTCAAATTAACCTAAAACATCCTCAAGTTTTTCTTTAAGGACCTGAGGCGTAAAAGGCTTAACGATGTAGTTATTAACACCTGCTTTAAGGGCTGTAATCACTTCTGCCTTACCACCCTCGGTTGTTACCATAATAATAGGCATACTCTCATATTTTTTTTCTGCTCTTACTTTACGAACCAAATCTAACCCATTCATCTCAGGCATGTTCCAATCCGTAATAAGCACATTAATATCAGGTGTGCGCTCCATAATCTGCCAAGCCTCAACACCGTGCTCAGCCTCCAAGACATCATCAAACCCTAATCTCTGTAATGTGTTTTTAATAATACGGCGCATTGTCGAGCTATCATCTACTACAAGCAGCTTCAATGTCACTCCTTTTTATCGTTAAGTTATTGCTATTGGTTAAATTCTAACCTAGTTTAGTTTGAACTTAGTTTAAAGCGTTTCTTTAGCGATATACGCAAAAGCTTCACGCAAATCTAAGCTCCCCTCATAAAATGCTTTCCCCACGATGACACCAGAAACCTTTTGGCTCTGCTTCAACACTATAATATCGTCTAAATTCTTTAAACCTCCACTGGCAATCGTGGCAATCCCCGAAGCATCTGCGATAGAGAGTGTAAAATCCACATTAACACCACTGAGCATTCCATCTCGCCCTACATCGGTGCAGATGATCGCTTCCACTCCAGCATCGGCAAAAGCACGCGCAAGATCCGTTGCTCGCATTGTGGATTTTTCAGCCCACCCCTCAACGGCGACATAACCATCAATGGCATCAATACCAACCACCACGCGGTATTTTTGAGCCATCTCTTTGACAAAAGCGGGATTTTTCAAGGCAATAGAACCTAAAATAACGCGATCAATCCCTAAATCCACATAACGACGAATGGTCTCTTCATCTCGAATACCGCCACCAAGTTCTAGTTTTAAATGACAGTTTTGACGAATTTTCTCGATCTGCTCAAGGTTTTTAGGCTCTCCGGCAAAAGCACCATTAAGATCAACCAAATGTACCCACGATGAGCCCATTGCTTCAAACGCTTTTGCCACTTCCCAAGGTTCATTAGAATAAATTTTAGCACTCTCCATCAGCCCTTTGGTTAGGCGAACGGCTTTGCCGTCTTTTAGATCAATCGCTGGTAAAATATCCATTATAACTCCACAAAATTCTTTAAAATTGCCAATCCATTGGCATGGGATTTCTCAGGGTGAGGCTGAAATCCAAACACATTCTTTTTTTGAACCGCACTGGGAAATTCATACCCATACGTTGTTGAACCAATAACGTATTGATCATCACAGCGTGCATGAAAACTGTGTACAAAATAGAGATAAAATGACTCTGGCATTCCTTTAAAAAGAGGTGTATCTCTTTTTACATGTAATTGATTCCAGCCCATATGAGGCACTTTAAGACGTTGATCAAAACGCGAAGTATCGAACTTCACGATCTCTCCTTCGATCAGTCCAAGTCCAGAACATTCACCAAACTCAACACTGCTTTCAAACAGCAGTTGCATCCCAAGGCAAATACCCAAAAGGGGCTTGCCTGTCGTTGCAAATGATCTAACAGCGTCATCGAGATTTCGCTCTTTAAGACACATCATTGCATCTTTAAAAGCGCCAACTCCGGGTAAAATAATTTTATCAAACTTCTCTACATTATCCGCATCTTTAACAATTTCAACCTTGACGCCTAACTTTTCAAACGCATTGGTGACACTTCGTAGATTACCCATATTGTAATCAATCAATCCTATCATGAATCTCTCTTTTGTGGTATGGATTTAAGATAAAACGCTAATCCAAAGAGTAGCATCGTTACACCGCCAATCAGATAAACGGCATAGACGATATTGGCAGCGTCGATAATGGCAAATTTAAAGACCAACATCAAGGCTTCAATGGCAAGGGCAATAATAATCGAACCTAAAAAACGTACCATTGTTTTATGCATTCCACCATTGTCATCGCGTTCATTGCGACCTAAGACCTCTTCTTCAAAAATCGTTTTCACCAGATCGAAAATGGCTAATGAAAGAGTAATTAAAATGGTCGATTCAAACATGGCTTTAATATCTAAGAGATTAAATTCCAATCCATGCATAAAAAGACTGCGCATGCCATTAAAGAGCAATAAGAGAGCAATCGCCAATAAAGAGAGGGAAAAAATGGTATAGATGACTTGAGAAGTTTTTCCAAAAACAGACTGTAACGATGAGGGATGCGCAATTTTAAGGATATGCTCCAAGGAGACATCAATACAGGCAATAAACCTAAGAACCCCTTGATCATCATAGATAGGATACGAAGCTGTTACGGTAAGATCATTGGTTAATGTAGAAGGATAGGGATCACTTAAAACACAGCGTTTCTCGCGTACGGCACGGTAATAATAGGACTTACCGCTACGATTTTGCCCCAGCCCACCTTTGCGATGAGGATCATCGGTAATATTATTAATGACCTGTTCGCCTGCATTATCAAGGAGGTAAAGTGCTTCAAACTCTTCGACTTCATGGACGATTTTATCCAAACTGGCACTAATAATCTCCAAATTTGGTTCAGGCATACGATTGGGGATGTTGCGCGTAAAGAGATAGCACAAATACGCCCTTGCTCTCGTTCTGACCTCACCAAACTGCTGAATTTCACGAATAACCATATCATCCCTTTTGTTTTTTAGTATTTTAGCTAAATTTTAAGCCGATACACTTTAGCATATGCCTCTAAACTAATCGGCTCAAAAAATCGCTCGTCATAATTTTCCAAAACAAAGAGTTGAATATAGGTCGAATGAAACATGGCTTCATCGAGAATAATAAACGTATTGTACGCTTGCATGTAAATAATAGAAAAAAGTCCATTGGAATGGATAATACTTTGCTCTTTAATCAGTTTAAATTCTGGGGTATAGGAAGTTTGAATAAAATTCTTCACAGGGATCTCTTGATTGCCAATTTTAATCATGCCTTTGGCTTTATCCAAAACAACGCCACTGCTAAAATTAAGAGATGCACCTGTATCTTGAAATTGTGTCGTTTGAAAGAAAAAAGGCTGACGCGTCGTTTTTCCACTCATGAGATCCATATTGCTAAACTGTGCTACGGTTGGAAAAATTCCCATCATTCGATATGGCAAATAAAAATAGACTTCACGTGTTTTAGCAGGCAATGTAAGAGGTGTTTGAAGGGCGTCTAGAAAATCATTGGCATCATGGAAACCATAATCGAGTGTCATTTGAGCCGTATTATTCATAAGCTCCTGTCGTTGGTCTTTGGGTTTTGTCTCATTCTCTTCCGCTGTGACAAACGCTTTTTCCGTATATTCCACTTCTAAACGAGCCAGCCTTGCTGCGCTTTCTTGATCATTCGTTAACATAAAGCTGACAGGGAAATTGACATCACCCTCATGTTTACCACCATCAATGAGTGTTTTGGTATCCGCGTAATAGCGTAATGGATAACCATAATCCCACCACGCAACGATATAATCTTCCCTACCTGCGATGTTTCGAAGCGAATCGAGCTGTTCAACTTCTGTTTTATTCATCACCGTTGGCACACGATAATCGATGACATGTAAAAGATTGGGGTACAAAATTCCAAGACTGGAGAGAATCACAAAACTTGATTTAACAAGGCTTCCAAGGCGCTCATTGATAAAGAGCGTTGTGATATAGGCACTCCATCTAAAAAGCAAATACGATACCCCTAATGCACACACAGGGACGGCATAAATGGTAAACCGAAGTCCTCCCCAAAGAGCTAAAAAGCCAAGCCCTAAAAGGGGTAGGCCTAAGAGCATTGCGGGGTATTTTTTCACCATTAAGGCATACCCAATAAGAGAGAGAATAAAGGTAATCGTATGCCCACTAATACGCTCAGCAAAGGTTACAAAGTCAATCTGCCCAGCTTCGCGTACGGTTTGAATCACCGAGAAGAAATGCAGAGGCAAGGTATCTTGTGTAATCTCCATCGCATTTTTAAAGACGTAAAGCTTTAGCCTAAACCAAATAGGTTCCAACCCACCACTGAGAATAAAAAGCATGACGGCTGTTGCTAAAAAATACCAGAGATACGGTTTGAATCTTTCGTATTTAAAACTGATATAAACGCCCATGACCATCCCTAATCGCACCAGACTGGGCAATCCCATCATCGCAAAGAGCATAATGGTTAAGAGCTTAAAATGAAAGAGATTTTTACGATCAAAAAGGAGTGCATACACCAAGATTAATCCGAAATAGGAGAATTCCAAGGAGTAGCTTTGAGGGTACCACCAACGATACGCAATAATCTCTAATGCCGTCAGTAAGAGGTATTTTTCTTCGTGTGTCCGTAGGGCTAAGATCAATGACCATAAAAGAAACGTAGGGAAAACGATATTAAGCATATCGGTATCATAATAACCTATCATTGTTCGATTATAATAACTCACAGCAATCGATGCAAGAAGTGCCGCTAAAAAACCCATCTCTATCATTTTAAAATGATGTGCAATCAAGATGATTGGTACAACAATCAAAGAGCCTAAAATGGCTGGCATATAAAAAATAGTTGTCTCTAAGGAGAAAGGAAACAGTTTAACCGCAAAATACGTTAACCATGAAGTAGCTTCACTCACCGGAGAGAGCGCATGTTTTTGCGATACGCCATACAAAAGATCACGTGCTCCTTCTGCCCAAAAATAGCCATCATTCGTATTAATCATAAATTGCCCAGCAAATTTAAAACTCTCGTAATCACTGAATTGATAGACCCAAATCAAACGAACACAAAAACTAAATAAAAAAGCAACGACAATCAGGCTTATAATGAGATACACACTCTTCTTATCACTTAAATATTGATTCATAAACATCCCTATACGGCATTGTGAGTGAACTCAGGAACAATCTCTTTGAGTTTGGCAATTTTATCATTACATGTAAACAGTTCTTCGATATCAGCGCAGAGTTTATCGATGGCATACGGTGTTCTATTCGTCACCATAATAGACTCATAGGCTGTCTTCTTATCACTCTCATTAATCAGTAACTCTTCGTACAGCTTTTCACCTGGACGAAGCCCTGTAAACGCAATGGCAATCTCTTGTTTACCTGAAAGGTCAATCATTTTTTGTGCTAAATCAGCAATTTTTACAGGCTCACCCATATCCAAGATAAAAAGCTCTCCATTTTCACCAATAGCGCCTGTTTGAAGTACCAACTCACACGCTTCAGGGATGAGCATAAAATAGCGCGTAATATCAGGATGTGTTACCGTAATAGGTCCACCTTTTTCAATTTGTGCTTTAAATTTTGGAATCACAGAACCACTGCTACCCAAAACATTACCAAAACGAACAGCAACGATTTGTGTCTCGTTTGCTTCAACGTTTTGAGCATAAAGTTCACAGATTCGTTTTGTAGTTCCCATAACATTGGTTGGACGTACCGCTTTATCGGTTGAAATCAAAATAAATTTTTGCACTTTATGTTTAACGGAAAGATCAATACAGATTTTCGTCCCCAAAATATTATTTAAAATACCCTCTTCCACATTCGATTCGACCAAAGGAACATGTTTATACGCCGCTGCATGCACCACAATCTCAGGCGAATAGGTGCTAAAGGCTTTATCCATCAAAGATTCATTTAAAACGCTTTGCATAATCGGTACGAGTTTATCGCTTTGTAACTCTTCCATTAATTGATAGAGATTAAATTCACTGTGATCAATTAAAATGAGCTTTTTAGCTCCATATTTTAGGCATTGGCGAACAATTTCACTACCAATACTTCCCCCCGCTCCCGTGATCATAATCGTTTTACTCTTGATAAACTGCGAAATTTTGACTTTATCAAGATCTTTAGGATGCCTTGCTAAAAGGTCTTCAACCGTAATCTCTTTAAGTTGATGGGATAAGAAAGTATCGGAGAGAATCAAATCCAAGGAAGGTAAAATTTTAATCTCATGAAAATAGGGCTTGAGCTCTTCGTAAATGGCATTGATGGTTGTTGGTAATGCGGAAGGAATGGCAATCAACAAAAGATCGTATTGGGTTGCGCCCAGCTTTTCTTTTAACTCATCTTTGGAAATAATTCGAACACTGTCGATGCTTCGTTTTTGAAGCCTTTTGTCATCATCGATGAAATAGCGAATTTTATACGATGTATCACGGTACTCTTCTTCAAGCTTTAAGCCAGATTTTCCAGCACCATAAATCACCAATGTTTTATCTTTATGTGTACGACTGTGATTGACCCAAAAATAGTAGAGGTACATAATAAAGGTAATGGAAAAAAGATATAAAAAGAGCTCCGATAGCATTAATGCTAAGCGAACATTTGTATAAAATAGTGGCGCATACACACAAAAAGCAACAATATAAACAAGGCTTTTGAGCAAAAAAGTTTTTTGGGTTACTTTTGACCAAGAGAGCGAATAATCTTTAAAAAGTAGGATTGAGGCGACCACACGAACGCTAATCACAACGGCAATCACTTCCAGTTGAATAGGATTATGAAAGATCCAAAAGGTCCATGTGAATGTCACACACGTTAAGAGAATAATGACTAAAATATTTAAAATACGTTTATCAAGGGCTAATAACATTAAGCAAACTTCTTTCGCTTATCGACAATTTTCATAGCACCGTACAGAACGATCAATGCGATGATAAAGCAACCTATAAGCCAGGGGTGATTGATAAGGGCACTATACCCTAAAATCAATAAAACGAGATTAACACTCAGTGCAAAAAAGACAACACGATCATGCGAAATACCACTTTGCACTAAGCGTTGGTAAGCGTGTTTTCGGTGTGCTTGTGAGAGCTTTTCATGATTTTTGTAACGTCTTATGAGTGTTAAAGTTGCATCAAACCAAAAGATCCCATAAAGAATCATCCAAATAAAAATAGAGACTCCATTGTTTTGATAATAAAGCGCAAAGATAGCTATTGTATAGCCCAAAAGTGTACTACCGACATCGCCCATAAAAATTTTGGCCTTATGCCAATTCCAGACTAAAAAACCAGCGACAGAGGCCACTAAAACTAAAAAATGATCGCCTCCAAACAAAAGCCATCCCGCTATGGCTAAAAAGATTGCTTCGCTTCCAGCGTAGCCGTCAATTCCGTCCAAAAAATTATAGAGGTTGATAAACCACATGATGCCTAAAAAAGCCAATACATTGGTTACCCATGGATTTTCAAGTATCCCAAAACCAAAATCAATTTTGATTAATCCCCCTAAGGCATAAAGCCCTGCGATACTCACAACAGCTTGCACAAAGAGCCTCAATTTTGGCGATAACTCATACAAATCATCACAGTAACTCACCATAGAGAGCAAACTTCCACACATGAGTGCATAAAATAAAGAAGGCTCAATCGCTTTACATGTAAAAAGATAAAACAACCCCAGAAACCATGTTACAGCAATGGCAATTCCTCCACCATGAGGGGTTGGTGTCGTATGCGAGCTACGCTCATTGGGCATAGCCAATAATGATTTTTGAAGTGCAAGCGTGCGAATGCCATAGGTTAACGCACACGATACAATAAATACAATGCTATAAATCATCCATGCCCTTATTTTATTTTACATGTAAAGTATCACAGTGTTTAGGGCCTAATGTAGCTAAGGCTAAACATGCAATAAAAAAGAGAATTTTTTCTTTAGGTTTTCGTCTACAGTGTGACGCATGAAACGCTAATTTTATAAGACTCCATCGTGTTAAAGTTTGCCATTCTTTCACAAAAGGTGACTCCTTCATACCCACTAAAAAAGCAATCTCTCTTGCTTGCTCAAGAGCTCCACCGTATAGAACTTTTTTTAAACGATGTACAAATGCTTTCCATCCATGGTTCGCACCGACTTCATTATCGCTGTGTTGGCGATACCGCATACTCGGTTTTTCATCAATGATCCATGTGTATCCATTGGCACGAGCAAAGGCATAACAAAACCAATCATGATACCACACATGACTCATAGCTTCTTTGTGTTCTATTACACATTGCTGAACCTTTTTCGCTAATGAGTGAGTCATCACATAGGTACATCCTGGTCCCGCTGCTTCAAAAAGATAGTCATGCTGACACTGAGGTTGTGCTTTAGAAACAAGTTTTTCAACCCCATTTTCCCAAAAAGCTGTGACATTACTGGAATAGCCATCAGCATTCATCTCTTTGAGCTTGGTTACAGCACGCACTAATTTTCGAGGATACCAAATATCATCTTGATCTGCAAAAGCGATAAATTCGTAGGGAGCAAAATCAACATCACGAATGAGGCGAAAGAAATTTTTTGCAGCACCTCCAAAACGACCTACATCTTCAAGTATAATGATTTGAGAAAATCCCCCATAAGATGACTCTACCCATTCTCGTGTTCCATCACTTGACGTATCAATACTCATAAAAATCGTTACTGCAACATCTTCTTGATTTAAGATGCTATCGATTTGCTCTTTTAGGTAAGCTTTCCCATTATAAGCGGCTAGTAAAATAGCAATAGTGGATTTAGTCATATTTTTCACCTAAAAGGATTTTAAAAAGTTCTTGCCATGTATGAGAAACAATCCCTTTTGGCTTTTCATTCACATGAGGTTCATATACCAAGGTTCCATCGATATACTGTTTAATTAAATTGGCTAAAGCAGCGGCATCATGAGGATGAAAGAAGTGTACTTTGTCGTATGAACCTACCGTTTCATGCGCATATTCCAGATCAGCTGCAAAGATTGGCTTCTGAAACATTTCGAATTCACTGATCGGCAATCCCCATGTTTCAAGTTTAGAAGGAAAAATCAACACACCTGCTAATTGATACAAGCTAAACACTTTATCTCTACTTTGAAGTCCTATAAATTTCAATGCAGGTATTGCGCCATAATGTTGGATGATCCATTGTGAATATCTGTTTTCGGTACCGTCAACCGTTACGATCACTTCAAGATTTTCTTTATAGGTATCCTCTAAAAGTAAAATTGCTTCAGCAATAATTTCTATATTTTTGAAAACCCTCGGAAATGTTGGATAAAAAAAAGTATGCTTTTGATTTTGAGAAGGTTCAATAAGCTCTGTTTTCATGACAATGTTCGGATAAGCGACAATGCAATTTTGAACCCGATACATTGCTCTAAATTTTTTACGAAGCCACTCTTGTTGAACAATAACAAAGTCATTTTTTTCGATATTGATCCTGTACACCCATTTATAAAACCAACAAAAAAGTGCAAATTTGGGATCTAATAACAACTCTTTTTTTGTAATCTTAAAAAAAGGCGATGGGTTATGACAATAGACTGCTCGTATTGAGGCTTCAACATTCGGTGTCATATCATGAAGAGATAACCAAAGATAGGGGTTCAACACTTTAGATAACTTTTTAAAATACACATACTCATAATAAAGTCGATACGCATAAGAGTTCGTTGATTTCGGAAATTCAATAAATTCAATGTTAGGAAGAGAGGGGAAAAGCTCTTTGCTATGCACCAAGGCATAGATTTTATAGGTTTTGGTTAAGTGACCATCTAATGCTTTTAAACAATCTTGAAATACAGAGAGTGGACCACCTTGTGTAAAGTTAATCCCTGAAATTACAATCGTCTTCACACTCTCATCCACTCATTTTTTTCAAAATTAAATTGTTTAATCACTTTGGCAGGAGATCCTAGAGCAATGCTAAAAGGTGGTATATCTTTTGTGACAACGGACATCGTACCAATGATGCTTCCTTTACCTATGGTTACACCGGGTAAAATAGAGACAAATTCACCTATCCATACATCTTCTTCAATGATAACAGCTGAAGAAGAAAGAGCACGATCAATAGGGGGAATCAAAGGTGAGGTATGAATCGTATCACCACCATAACTTCCATGATTATGATCGGTAATAAATACTTTACTCGCAATCAAAACACGATCTTTTATCGTGATAGAGTCGATTGCCCCAATATGCACATAGTCATTAATTTGGACGTCATTTCCTACATGTAAAACGACTTTAGGTTCACTAGGAAATGCATCTAGCCGACACCCAACCCCCGTTGTGAGTCTTTTCCCAAGATTCATATAACGACGCCCTCGGACATAAAAAGGCAATCGAATAATTCGACTACGCGGATAAAACACTTTCGTGTAAAGATAATTAATCATTAATCGAAATGAAAATTTATTGAAATAGAGTAAAAATAATTTCATCGTTTTAATAATTCCCAGCCGTCACACAGTGCTCGTATCAATTCTTTGCGCTCTTTTGATCCATACTGAATATATTTAATAATCCGCGTTGAATAAAAATAGAGTAATGAGCTCAGTTTTTGTATCAAATTAAAATTTTTACCAATAAAATAGAGTCGATTGCGTGTTGTGTAATAGATAGAAAAAAGACTGTTTGCTCCGCCCGTACTAATACTCACTTTATGATGCACAATCGCTTGAGGTAAATATACGATTTTATAACCCGCTAATTTTGCTCTGTAAATAAAATCTGTATCGTCATAATAAACAAAATATTTTTCGTCCATCATACCTACATTTTGAAAAACTTCACATGAAAGTAACATAAAACAGGTTGGTGCAAATCCAATGTATTCAATACTATCATAGTGTCCAACATCCTCTTCTTGATTACCCCGCATAGGTGTTAATGCCTTGTATGTCAAGATTTCCCCACCTGCCATCCATAATTTTGATGTACCATAATAATAAATTTTTGGCACAATAATTGGCTCATGTTTGACTTGCGCATAATCTACCATCAATGAAATGGTCTCTTCTGGAAATTCAATGTCATTATTGAGTAAAAGTATATAATCACACTGCGCTTCTAATGCTTTAAGAATACCTTGGTTATTTCCTTTTGCCACACCCAAATTGGCATTATTATTGATAAATTCGACAGGAATTGTATACGTATTTGACAATTTTTTTGCTTCATTCAAGGCATCATCATTGGGTGAATTGTCAATCACATACAGTACATAATTTGTATAAGTCTGTTTTGAAAGACTTTCAAAAAAACCTTCCAAAACTTCTATACCATTATAAAGAACCGTTACAAGTCCTAATTTAGGTAATGTACTCATTTATAGAGCCCTTTTTCTTTCATTTCAACAATGCTTTTTTCGTAATTATCTTCCATAATTTCTTGATTCTCAACCCATGCCGTAAATCTTTTAATACCCTCTTCAAAAGAGACTTTTGGTTTAAAACCAAGTTTTTGCTCTATTTTTGTTAAATCCGCATAATTATGTCTAATATCGCCTAAACGGTAATTGCCTGTTATCGTGACTTTTGAATCACTTTGGTACGCATTAATCAACGTCTTTGCAACGGTTAATACATCAATAGCTTCCCCTAGTCCAACGTTAAAGACCTCGCCATTGGCTTCATCTTTTTCAATGCCTAAAATTGTTGCATCAACAATATCATCCACATACACAAAATCCCTACTTTCTAGCCCATCTTCAAAAATAGCAATATCATTGCCATTTTTAATCCGTGTTGAGAAAATAGAGAGAATACCCGTATAAGGATTTGAAAGTGACTGCCCTGCACCATAGACATTTTGATACCTAAACGCAACAGAAGGAATACCTAAAGATTGCCCCATCAACATAAACATCTGCTCTTGGACATGCTTGGTAATACCGTAAATAGAAGTAGGATGGATTTTACTCTTCTCATCCGTTGGTTCCAAAGAGACTTCCTCTGCACAAGAGGGACATTGAACACCAAAATTTCCACGTGCCATATCATGATCAAGTCTCGCAATAGGATAAACCGTACCATGCTCTTTACATGTATACTTGCCTTCACCATAAATTGCCCTAGAAGATGCAACAACAATTTTTTTGATACTATGTGTTTCGTTTGCCAAAATATCTAAAAAGACAGAAGTGCCTTTGATGTTAACATCGGTATATTTTTCTATCTCATACATGGATTGTCCCGTACCTGTTTCAGCAGCTAAATGCACAACCACATCAATATTTTCTAATGCTTTTTTCCAATCATCATAGCTGAGAACAGTTCCATGAATAAAATTGACTTTGTCCTTAATAGAGTGATATAAAGGAGAATTTTCACTGTGGATTTGAGGTGAAAGATTATCAAGAACGGTAACGCTATAACCTTTTTCGATCAACTTTAAACTTAAATTTGAACCGATAAAACCTGCGCCACCTGTGATCAATATATGTTTATATTTCATTTGATTGCTCATTATTATTAATTTTTTCCCACTTCTGTGTTGTTGAATTGTATCTTTTGATAATTTTAGCAGGAGAACCTGCTAACATGGAAAAATCTGGAAAAGACTTTGTAACAACACTATTTGTTCCAACAATACAATGACTTCCAAGCGTAACACCAGGAAGAATACTTGATCCAAAACCTATAAAGGTATTTGAACCTATGTTTACAGGATTTCTTGTAATATCTTGCTTTAAAATCAATCCTGCGTTCGGATCAAATCCATGTGAAATATCAGATATATAAACATGTTCACTAAAAACACATCCATCGCCTATTATTATTTTCTCTGCGCAATGAATTTGAGCATATCCTCCAATATATACGTCTGTACCAATAATTAATTGTGGTGAAAAAACTTGGTGTTCGTATATATCAACTATATTAATAATACTATGACGACCAATAAATAATCTATCCCCAACTTCCATATATTTACCATTAATAATTTTTCTTGGTAAAAGGATATAGGACTCATTTCCGACTGACTTAAGACCAAAAGGGTAATAGATAATTTTTTTAAAAAAAATTTTAATAATTTTAAACATGTTGAATGACCTTATGAATTTAAGATACTTTATCTTCTATAAAACTACTTAAGATATTGTCTCTTGTTTTATTATTTTCATTTTCAATTATTTCAGGGGATAAAGATTTATTTTTTTCATATAATTTCATATTTTTTACAATATAGTATCCAGACATCATTAAAAATAAGTGGAAACCAGCCATACCAGCTCTGTATCCTTTTTTTAAAATATAATGATTAATAAAAAAATTTAGAAATATATAACAAATCAACTTGATGATATTTTTTTGAGATTGATTAAATACAAGCTCGGTTTGTGTATATCCATTAATTTTATTTAAATATGACTGAGTTATTTCATTCATAAAATGATGTACAAAAAACTGCTTCGGAAGTGTATAAATTTTATTTTTTTCTATTGTAGGCTGCCCAAAGCCATGGATAACATTTGTTGAAAAATCTATGGTACCTTTTTTAAAAATTTTATTTGTTTTAGAAGCAAAAGCATCATAACAAAATCTCCCATAGTAATGATTTTTCCTATAAATACTGATAATATCATATTGATTAGTAGCAATAATTTTTAGTATTTCTTCAAGTGTACTCTTTTCAAGCATTTCATCGGCAAATGCCCAATAAAGCCAATCTGTGTTAATAAATGGTTCTAAATCATCCATCATTTCTTGAGTTTCAACAAACTCACATTTTTTTGTACGAATAAATATATCACAACCATATTTCTTTGCAATTTCTAATGTTCTATCTGTACTTTGATTATCGGCAATTAAAATATTGCCGTAATTTTTTAGGTTTTTAATAACGCGTTCAATACGCTTCTCTTCATTAAACGTAAAAATAACAAATGTAAGATTATTCAATTTCACATCCTTTTTTGAATTTATAAAATACTAAGTAAATCATATAGATAACGACACTTAACTGCGATAATACAATAGGAAGACCGATTGTCCAAACGGAAAAGATATTCAAAAAATATAAAAGTCCAAAAGAGACGATAAACGTTATTAACCCTATCCATGAAGCTACAATCGTTTTTGCGGTTAAGTTATGAATCGTAAGGTAAATAGATAGACCACCTATTATCATATTGCTTCCTTCTGCCAATATTCCATAAAAAATTAAATAGGAATATTGAGAAAAAAATGAGTTTGTTAGTAGTGCAACAATCTCTTTGGAAAAAAATGTACTAACCAAAATGACTACTAAAATAATACCTAATGCCATTTTAGTATATCCAAAGATATCTTTTCCATTTGTTTTATAGAGATTTGGAACAAATAATTGTGAATAAATAACAGATGCTGCATTCATGCCACTTTGCCCAACATTTGCTACGGTTGTATATAGTCCCATAATTTCAATATAGCCTAATGGTGCCAATAATACTCTATAACCCTGCATTTGGATCCAATTTATAATGGCACTAATGGACATAGGATACGAAAAGTGAAAAACTTCTTGAGAACTAAAAGTAGCTTTTTCAGGTACTAAATACTCTTCTTTTTTCCGTAAAAGTAAATATAAAATGCTGCTTATACAAAAAGTTGCTAATATCGTTGCAACTAATAAAAGAACTGCTGAAGCATTGAAATATTGAATCAGTAATAAGAAAAAACTTATCTTTAAAAATCCTTCCCCAACAAGTGTATAAATGGCGTTTCGCCTATAATCTAAATTATTTAAAAAGCCACGGACCAATGTATTGAAATAGAATAATGGTGATAATAAGAAAATGAGCAATACCGTTAAAAGTAAAGAATAATCAATAAAAAATATTGCACTTTCAGTAAGTACCATTAAAAATACAACAATATAAAACATCTGTTTATTAAGTGGCAAAAATGATCTTAATGATTTTTGTGCTGACTTTAAATAATGTAACTTTGATTGTTGAAAATAATCTAAAGGAACTAATAAAAAAGCATTGATTGAATATGAAAGCGTAACCAAAAGATAATATATTCCTAACTCATAAACGCTTAAATAATTTGAATACAATTTCAAAAACACGAGTTGCAGTACAATACTGAGACTTCTAAAAAATATAATTTCAAAAATTACTACTTTACTGATCGTCATGCTTAATAACTTGAAATATAAATAATCATCAACAAAATTTATCGCTTAGAAATAATGAAATCACAAATTTTTTCTACCATGTATTTAATAGCCTCATCGCCCATACCAGGATACAAACCAATCCAAAAACTGTCATTCATAATCTTGTCTGTATTAGGCAATTCTCCAATAACTCTATACTCTTGATCTTTGACAAGTGCATCAAACATCGGGTGCCTTAGCATATTGCCTGCAAATAGATTGCGCGTTTGGATATTGTTGTTTTCTAAGTATTCCACTAACTCATTTCGTGAAAATTTGACACCTTCGTTCAGTGTCATCATAAATCCAAACCAACTTGGATCACTCAGTGGTTGAGTCTCAACAAAGGTTAATTCTTGAACATCTTTGAGTCCACTGTAAAGCTTTTTAAAATTCTCTTTTCTTTTTTCAACAAAACTTGGAAATTTTTCTAGTTGCGCACACCCAATAGATGCTTGCATGTCTGAAACTTTGAGATTAAAGCCAAAATGGCTGTAAACATATTTATGATCATACCCTTGAGGTAAACTTCCAAACTGTTGGGTAAAACGACATCCACACGTATTATCTACCCCGCTCTCACACCAACAATCTCTTCCCCAATCACGCATCGAAAGCATGATCTTTTTAAGAAGTGGGTTATCCGTATACGTTGCGCCGCCCTCACCCATTGTCATATGGTGTGGAGGATAGAAACTACTTGTTCCAATATCACCCCACGTACCGGTTGGTTTGCCTGCATACGTTGAGCCAAGAGCATCGCAGTTATCTTCAATGAGCCAAAGCTTGTGTTTATCACAAAATGCTTTGACTGCTTTAATATCAAAAGGATTGCCAAGGGTATGGGCTATCATAACCGCTTTTGTTTTTGGGCTGAGTGCTTGTTCTAATTGGATTACATCAATGTTAAAGTGTTTAAGTTCCATATCGACAAAGACAGGCACTGCACCATATTGTACAATAGGCGCTACGGTTGTTGGAAAACCAGCTGCTACCGTGATAACTTCATCACCTCGTTTGACTTGTCGCTCTTTGAGTAGTGGTGAAGTTAGTGCATAAAAAGCCAACAAATTGGCAGAACTACCACTATTAACTAAGAACGCCCATCTTACATGTAAAAACTTTGCTAGCTCTTTTTCAAACTTTTTAGAGTAATCCCCATACGTCAACCAAAAATCGAGCGAACTATCAACCAGATTGATCATCTCTTTTTCATCAAAGACACGCCCTGCATAATTAACGCGACTTTGTCCTGCTATAAATGGCTTTGTTTGTTGAGTTTTATGGACAAGCTCATAATACTCTTTTGTTTTATCTAAAATTTCTTGTTTGAGTTGCTGTTCTTTTGTCATCATTTCCCTTTCCACATTGTATCTATTGCTTTTAGATACGGATCTTCTTTTATGGTTTGTATATCTAAATTCTCTAAATTCTCTTGAAAATAACATCTCATCTTGGCTATTGCATTTTTATGCGATGTAAACTTTAAATCTCCAAGCTCTTTTAAAAGACGCTCATTATTTGAAGTATACTCGTTATTGAGTCCTTCATTGATAACGCTTATCTCTGATTGGAAATCACTGACTTCATTGACTAAATTTGCCAACGTTATAAGATCTACTTTCGTTCCCGTTGTGGCATTGTAAATTTTTTCTTTTATATCATTATGGATAAAAAAGTCGATTATTGTAACTAAATCAGCACAATAAATATAGTCAAAATAGACATTTTTATGGATGGTTATAGGCAAATGTAAAAGATTTTTAACGATAGCATTTGAAATAAATTTATAACGATAATTTTCATACTCACCATATGCTCCAAAAATCCTAAGCTGTACTATATTATCAGATCTTTCAATATAGTGTGATGTAATAGATTTATAAAATCCATATTCATCGAGTGGCAATGCTTCCAAATAATCTTCTTCTTTTGCATGAACAATGGGTTTATGCTTACCATACTCGGCACCACTACCAAAAGAGATGATTTTTTTTACATTTTTTTCATGTTTTGCAATATTGAAAAAAATTCGTAAATTGTACTCCGTAACGCTTTTCATATCAGTAGTGTCACGACTTCCACCACGATTGGCAGTATGAACGATTATATCGATTTTATTGCCTAAGATATATCTAGCAACTGCATTTTCATCACTTAAATCAAGCTCTGTGCTGGATGGCGTAAAAAGCATATAATTATAATGTCGCAAGAGATATTCTTTAAGATTTGAACCTATAAAACCACTAGCTCCTGTAATAAAAATATTCATTTACTCTTTATCCAAAGGAGTGATAATCATTTGGGCATTAAATTCTTCTCTTTCTAAAAATGGGTACATATCTTCAATAGGTTTATTGACAATGAGTTTTGGCTCAACCGTCGTCATTTGTTCTTGCAGACAAATATTAATAACTTCTGCTTCATTTGTTAACAATGTTTCTTGGATTTTCTGATAGATCTCGTCTAGGGTTGAAACCGTACTACTTTTGAGGCCATAGGCGTTTGCTATACTTGCGAAATTTGGAACACTGTAATCTTTCTGAGTCCCAATATATCTCTTTTCAAAATAAATTTCTTGAAATTGTCTGACCATCCCGAGATTGGCATTGTTCATAATAAATATTTTAATGGGTAAATTTCTTCTTTTGATGACTTCTAATTCTTGAATATTCATCTGAAACCCACCATCTCCTGCAATCACAAGAGCTCTTTTCCCTGTGCCAATAGTTGCACCGATGGCTGTTGGCACAGCAAAACCCATAGCTCCCATGCCTCCAGAAAAAAGAACGCGTTGATCTGCTTTGGTATCAAAGGATTGAGCAACCCACATTTGATGTTGTCCCACATCAACACAAATCATGTCATTATTAGAGGAAGATTGAGAAATAGACTTAATGATTTGATTCGGTATTTTTGATTTGCCATCAATTCCAGTCGTTGATGAATATTTTTGCTTATATACAGTAAGTTTCTCAAGCCATTGATCAAAATTAAGCCTAAAATCATAGTGCGATAATTCGTTGGCAAAGTAAGCAATATCACAATGCAAAGCGACATCTGCCTTAATTTTGGAGTCGAGTTCATGAATGTCTATATCGACTTGTATAATTTTTGCTTCTCTCGCAAACGTTTTTAAATCGGTACCCGTTTGTCTTGTATCAAGTCGAGAGCCTAATACTACAATCAAATCAGCATTGGCTAGTGCTAAATTGCTATATCGATTTCCGTAAGAGCCAATGAGTCCAAAATTATAGTTATAATCGTCCTTAACAACATCTTTCCCCATCAATGAGTAAACAACAGGCAAATTGGATTTTTCCAATAAATGATTAATGGCTTCTGGTGCTAAGGATGAAAGGCGACTTCCCCCACCTATCAACACAATCGGACGCTGAGATATTTTTAGCATTTCTACAATTTTTTCAAAATCAACATTATTATCAGGAATACGCATCGTTTTATATTCATCGCTCTCAAAAAAAGACTTTTGCTCGGATGGATTGAAATCGGTTCGTTGAATATTCATTGGAATATCGATAAGTACAGGACCTTTCCTGCCATTTTGTGTCAAGAAATACGCTTTTTCAAGTTCATAACGAAGACTTTGAATAGCATCAATCATAACCGCATATTTTGTAATAGGCTTAACGATACTGACAATATCTGTTTCTTGAAAACCTATTTGCCTTACAGGCATATCATATTTGTATTCGTAAGTATTGACCTGTCCTGTGATAAAAAGGGTAGGAATCGAGTCAAAAAAACAGCTTCCAATAGGCGTTACAAGATTGGTTGCGCCCGGCCCACTCGTTGCAGTCGCTACACCTGTCTTTCCCGTCGCCCTAGCATATCCTTCGGCAGAAAATCCTGCACCTTGTTCATGCACTGTATTGACTATTTCAATACCTGTATTTTTATCTAATGAATCATAGAAATGAGCAACTGCACCACCAATGTATCCGAACACTTTATCAATATTTTGATCGACTAAAAATTGTACGATATAGTCAGATGCTTTCATTGTATAGTCCATGCCATATTTTTCTTTTTAGCATCAGAAATATAATTTTCCAAATCTTCTTTTGTCAAAATTTCATTTTTTTCATAAAAATATTTATACCATTTCACCGTCTTTTCAAATGTCTTCTCGCTATCCCAGACATCTTTCCAATGAAGCTTTATATGCGCTTTAGAACAATCGAGTTTTAAAAGATTTGCTTCATGAAGTTGATTTGGATCACGATTGATCTCATAGTCAATTTTGTCCCAATGTTGCTTTACATGTAAAACAACTTCTTCAACACAAATACTTCCTTCATCACTCGGTCCAAAGTTCCAAGCTTCGCCAAATTCCACTTTTTCCTCAAGCAGTTTTTGCCCTATTTGTAAATAACCACTCAATGGTTCTAGAACGTGCTGCCAAGGTCTAGTTGCTTTGGGATTGCGAATACTTACTTTTTTACCTTGAGAGACAGAAAGCATAATATCACTCATCAGCCTATCTTGCGCCCAGTCTCCACCACCAATCACATTCCCAGCTCGACACGTTGCAAGCAGTGTCTGATGCGATTCTTTATAGTCATTGATATTAAAATAGGAATTTCGATATGAACTTGCTAATAAATCTGCACATCCCTTTGAAGCGCTATAAGGGTCATACCCTCCCATGGGGTCATTTTCTCGGTATCCCCAAATCCACTCTTTGTTCTCGTAGGCTTTGTCACTCGTGATATTTACAATCGCTTTAACTTTATATTTGCGACACGTTTCAAAGACTTTAAGGGTCCCTATCACATTGGTTTCATAGGTTTCAATTGGATTTGCATAGGAAGGTCGAACCAACGCTTGCGCAGCTAGATGAAAAACGATATCTGGCTTATAGGTTGCAAAAGTTTTATCTAATGTTTCTAAGTCTCTTATATCACCGATGATTGAAGTGATGTCAAGATTGAGTAATGCAATATGGTTGGGATGCGTGGGAGCTTCCAAAGAATAGCCTACGACCTTAGCACCCATTTGCCTTAGCCAATACACAAGCCAAGAGCCTTTAAAGCCCGTATGCCCTGTCACTAAAACAGTTTTATCTTTATACATGCCACCAAAGAGATGTTGCATTACCAAACTTTCCATGGAGCTTTATTTTCTTTCCAGAGTTTGTTGAGTTTTTGATTGTCCCTTAGTGTATCCATCGGCTGCCAAAAACCTTCATGCTTATAGGCGAACATCTCGCCATCTTTGGCTAAATTTTGCAATGGAGCTTGCTCAAATACACAACTTTCATCTTCAGTTATATAGTCGAAAATTTTTGGAGAACAAACAAAAAATCCACCATTGATCCAACCTGCTTCTGTTTTTGGCTTTTCAATAAAACTTTTAATGTTCATTTGCTCATCAATAGCAAGATTTCCAAATCGAGCTTCTGGCTGAATCGCAGACATCGTAAGTGCTTTGCCATGTTTTTGGTGAAAAGCTACTGTTTTTGCTATATCTATGTCACTGACACCATCGCCATACGTCAATAAAAAAGGCTCATCCCCAATATACTTCTGCGCGCGTTTAATACGTCCTCCAGTCATTGTGTCTAAGCCTGTATCGACAAGCGTTACTTTCCACGGTTCACTCGTATTGTTATGCACTTGTATGCTATTCGTTTGAAGGTCTATGGTTATATCACTTTGGTGCAAAAAATAGTTTGCAAAATATTCTTTAATGTAATAGCCTTTATAGCCAAGAAGCACGACAAATTCATTAAATCCATAATGAGAGTAAATCTTCATTATATGCCATAATATTGGTTTACCACCAATTTCTACCATGGGCTTTGGTTTTATATCGGTCTCTTCTGCTATTCGTGTACCATATCCGCCTGCTAATAATACGACTTTCATTGTATCTCCATAATTAACTTAATTCATTATTGACTTTTATTTTTAAACACGCCATGAAATGTGGTTCATTTTTTGGCGTGTTTAAAAGAATTTAGCAAGCATTTTCCAATTGACCATTCGAACCTGTCACTAAAATATTAAACATAATAGTTCACATCATACTTAAAAAGATCATGTGTATCTTCAAGCTTAGGTTGTTTGGTATCTTTAGCAGAGAGTTGTAATAACTCTGGTGCTATTTGCCAATCAATATTCAGCTTTGGATCATCAAATAAAATTCCTCGGTCACATTCTGGGGCATAGTAATTATCGACTTTATAGGTAAAGGTACAGGTTTCACTAAGGACCACAAAACCATGAGCAAAGCCTCTTGGAATGAACATCTGTTTTTTATTTTTACCATTAAGTTCAACTGCCACATACTGTCCAAATGTTGGGCTTCCTTCACGAATATCCACTGCAACATCCAACACTCTTCCATCAATAACACGTACTAATTTTGATTGGGCAAAAGGTGCTAATTGGTAGTGAAGTCCTCGAAGCACGCCATGTTTACTTCGTGATTCATTATCTTGGCAAAAGTTGACGTCATAACCAACAAATGCCTCAAATTGATCTTGTCGAAATGTCTCTACAAAGTATCCTCTCTCATCACCATGTACTTTTGGCTCTATAATAATGACGTCTGGTATACTGGTTCTCGTAAATATCATCTACTGATTCTCAACTTTCATATTCTGTAGTTCCCAAACATAAGCACTTTTACAAATAAGTCCTATATTATTATACTTAGGCTTCCATTGCATTTTGCTGATTATCTTATCGGTATTGGAGACAAGCATTGCGGGATCACCTGCGCGCCTTGGGCCAACAATGGCTTCAACCTTGCATTCAGTGACATCACGCATGGTTTGAATCACCTCTTTGACACTGTACCCTTTACCATAGCCTACATTGAAAGTATCACTCTCATTGGTTTCAAGGTATCGCATTGCGTCAATATGTGCTCTTGCTAAATCATCCACATGAATATAATCCCTCACCCCTGTTCCATCAGGTGTAGCATAATCATCTCCAAAAATAGACATGCTTTCTCTCTTCCCAATAGCACATGCTGATGCCATTTTAATCAGATGGGTTGCACCTGGAAAACGCTGCCCAATACGTGGGCTTGGTGCTTCTATATCGGCACCCGCCACATTGAAATAACGAAAAATCACATACTTAAAAGAAGGATGCGCCTTTGACGTATCTCGTAAAACTGTTTCACTCATCAATTTACTCATACCATAAGGGTTGATAGGCTGCGTAGGAAATGTTTCATCCACGCCATTTTGAGGAATGGTTGTGGGCTCACCATAAACAGCGGCCGTTGAGCTAAAAATAAAGTGTGGAATGTCGGCTTCAACAGCCGCTTGAATGAGGTTGGTTGTATTCACCGTATTATTCATATAGTATTTTAAAGGATTTATCACCGATTCAGGCACAACAATAGATGCGGCAAAATGCATGATTGTATGGATAGATTTTTCGCGCAATAACGTCTTAACATTATCAAACTCTTTTAAATCGAGTTCAATAAATTCAAAAGACTTAATTCGTAAAAGTGTTTCTAAGGTTTTAGTGCTACCTGTACTGAGATTATCCACAATAATAATCTCTTCACCTTGTTCTAAAAGCTGTTTGGCAACATGGCTACCGATGTAACCTGCTCCCCCCGTAATAAGGATTTTATGCTTCATATTTTCTTAATCCTTACCAAAAATATCGCGTGTGTAGACCTTCTCTTTAACATCTTCCAATTCAGGAGATAACCGGTTGGAGACGATGACATCACACATTGTTTTGAATTCATCTAGATTTTTAATGACACGTGAATTAAAGAACTTCTCTTCTTCTAAAACGGGCTCATACACCACCACTTCAATACCCTTAGCTTTAATACGTTTCATGACACCTTGAATGGAGGAGGTTCTAAAATTATCACTCCCTGCTTTCATAATGAGGCGATAAATGCCTACAACTTTTGGATGTTTTTTAATAATAGAATCCGCGATAAAATCTTTACGCGTGCTGTTGGAATCTACAATAGCGCGAATAAGGTTATTAGGTACTTCATTGTAGTTGGCTAACAGTTGTTTCGTGTCTTTGGGTAGGCAGTAGCCACCATACCCAAAGGAAGGATTGTTGTAAAAGTTACCAATACGGGGATCTAAACAAACCCCTTCAATGATCTCTTTGGTATTAAGACCATGGATTTGTGCATACGAATCAAGCTCATTAAAAAAGGCAACGCGCATGGCAAGATACGTATTGGCAAAGAGTTTGATTGCTTCAGCTTCCGTTGATTCGGTAAACTCAATGGGGATATCTTTTTTGATGGCACCTTCGACGAGTAAAGCTGCAAACGTGTGTGCTCGCTCGCTCTTCTCTCCCACCACAATGCGTGAAGGGTAAAGGTTGTCATACAAGGCTTTGCCTTCACGTAAAAATTCGGGTGCAAAGAAAATATTCTCAATCCCAAACTCAGATTTAAGTTTTTGGACATAACCTACGGGAATCGTTGATTTGATCACCATGGTGGCGGTTTTGTTGTAGCTCAAAATATCTTTAATGACACTCTCAATGGACTTTGTATTAAAGTAATTGGTCTGCGGGTCATAATCGGTTGGCGTTGCAATAATAATAAACTCAGCTCCATCATACGCCTCTTGTTTATCTAACGTTGCTTTAAAATGAAGTGGCTTTTCTCTCAAATATTCTTCAATCTCTTTATCTTCAATCGGAGAGATTTTCGCATTAATCATCTCTATTTTTTCAGGAATAATATCAAGGGCAACAACCTCGTGATTTTGTGCCAATAAAATACCGTTTGAAAGTCCGACATACCCTGTTCCGACAATTGCTATTTTCATTAAATCATGATCCTTTACGCTTAAATCTCTTCTTTCATTCTCATATAGACTGGAAACCGTGGCTTGCCACCTTTGGTAATCTCTTGAAATTTATAGGTAATTCGAGAGCCAATCGCCGGAGGATTTTTACGTTCACTTTCGCTAAAACCTGAGCCGATGTCAAACATAACGCCCTCATCATTTTTACATGTAAGCGATCCAAAACTATTTTTATATTTGCCTTCACCTTTATGATGCTCTACCACTTCACACTCAGCATCTTGAAAACTTTTTACTTTCAAGCTGTTAGGATCGCGTTTTGCAACGTATTTAGTATCGGGATTGCGCACGACAACGCCCTCACCTCCACCTTTTTCAACCTCTAAAAGGAAGCTTTTAAGATCATCATTATCTTTACATGTCATTTGTTTCGCAATGCGAAGATAATCGGCTTGATTGAGTTTGAGATAATACTCCAGCTTCACTAAACGCTGGATCAGCCCACCATTTTCTGTTGGCACATCGAAGGCGTAAAAAGCGATATTTTTCCAACCATCATGGGGCTCTTTTTTCTTGACAATGGAGATGATATTTTCAAAGTCGCCTCGTTTACTCCACAGCTCTCCATCCACAGCAAAAGGAGGAAACCCTTCGGTAAACCAAGCAGGAGCGGCGAGTTCAACGCCACCACGTGAAATCAGTTTTTGCCCATCCCAATAGGCTCTGATGCCATCCATCTTTTCACTCATGAGCCACCCTGAGACATCTTGCCCATTCAACTCTTGCAAGAGCATTAGTTCTGGCTTAGCGCCGAACATCATGGTTGCCAAAAGGAGCCAAGAGAGAATCAATCGCTTCATTTATGCCTCTGCTTTATATTTTTGCAAATACCACTGAATGGTTTTAAGAATACCCGATTCAAAGTTCTCTTCCGCTTCCCAGCCCAGTTTCGTCTCAATCTTCGTTGCATCAATCGCATAACGTCTATCATGCCCTGCTCGATCTTCCACAAAACTGATTTGCTCTTTATACGATGACTCTTTGGGCTTTAACGTATCTAAAATTTCACAAATTTTATGCGCAATATAGAGATTATCTCGCTCATTGCGTCCACCGATATTGTAGGTCTCACCAGAGTTACCTTCATGGAAAACAAGGTCAATGCCTTTGCAATGATCCAAAACATAAAGCCAATCTCTGATATTTTTGCCATCCCCATAAATAGGGATTTTTTGATTATTTAACGCTTTACGAATAATGGTAGGAATCAGTTTTTCATCATGCTGTTTCGGGCCATAGTTATTGGAGCAATTCGTAATCACCGTATTCATGCCATACGTGTGATGATAGGCTCGAATGATCATATCACTGCTTGCTTTGGAAGCGGAATAAGGAGAATTCGGAGCATAGCTTGTTGTCTCTGTAAAAAGTCCCGTAGCGCCTAATGTTCCATAGACTTCATCGGTAGAGATATGATGAAAACGGCATGTTTCATACCCCTCTTTGAAAATGAAAGGTTTTTCCATCCATGTTTTATAGGCAACATCAATCAAAGTAAACGTTCCATTGACATTGGTCTCTATAAACACACCTGGATTTTTAATGGAGTTATCCACATGCGACTCTGCTGCAAAATGAATGACACCTTGGAAAGTATACTGCTCAAATAAGGATTCCACTAAACTTCGATCGCAAATATCACCCTCAACAAAGGTGTAGCGCTCATTCGCTTCGACTTCACGAAGATTGTCTAAATTACCCGCATACGTTAAAAGGTCAAGATTGATGAGATGGTATTGGGGATAGTGCTCTAAAAAATAAGGCACAAAATTGGAGCCAATAAAGCCTGCACAACCTGTGACCAGAATGGTTTTTTGACTCATTTAACCAACTCCTTCAAATACTCTCCATACCCATTTTTGCTCAGTGGTTTTGCAATCTCTAAGACTTGCTCTTTCGTGATCCAGCCATAATTATAAGCGATCTCCTCTAAGCAAGCAATTTTAAAGCTCTGACGTTTTTCAATCGTTTGGACAAACATCCCAGCTTCCAGCAAACTATCATGTGTTCCGGTATCAAGCCAAGCAAAACCACGACCTAACACTTCCACTTGAAGATCCCCTCGTTTAAGATAGGCTTCGTTCACCGAGGTGATTTCAAGCTCACCTCGCTCTGAAGGTTTGACCGCTTTTGCAATCTCAATGACGCTGTTATCGTAAAAATAAAGCCCTGTAACCGCAAAAGGTGATTTGGGATTTTTGGGTTTTTCTTCAATGCTAATTGCTTTTTGATTTTCATCAAACTCAACGACACCAAACCGTTGTGGATCTTTGACCTGATAACCAAAAACAATCGCACCCGATTTTAATTGTGCCGAACTTTGAAGCAAGGGTGTAAAGCCTTGACCGTAAAAGATATTATCCCCTAAAATCAAGCAGACACTATCGTTCCCGATAAACTCTTCACCTAAAAGAAACGCTTGTGCCAATCCATCAGGACTGGGTTGAATTTTATAGGAAAGCGAAATACCCCAATGAGAACCATCGCCAAACAGATCTTCAAATTTGCCAATATCCTGAGGGGTTGAGATAATCAAAATCTCCCTGATTCCCGCTAACATCAAAACGGAAAGTGGATAATAGATCATCGGTTTATCGTAAATCGGCAACAGCTGCTTGCTAATCGTTTGTGTGACAGGATAAAGTCTGGTACCACTTCCCCCTGCTAGGATAATGCCTTTCATGTTAATGAAGCTCTGCTTTGGCTTGAAGGATAAGCTCATTTAATTTTTGCTCATACACTTTTGCATGGGCTTCATTGGTCGATTCAAAACGGGTCACTAAAACGGGTGTTGTATTGCTCGCGCGAACGAGTCCCCAACCATCACTAAAAATAACTCTCACACCATCAACATCGACGATCTCTTTAATGGCAGGAAAATCTTTTGGAGGATTTTTCAAAAGCTCTTTGACTTTTTCAACCAGAGGGAATTTATCGTTTTCATTCGTCTCCACTTTAAGCTCTTCGGTGGAGTAAACGACAGGAAGTTTGGCGATTTCAGCATCGACATCCAAACCATTTTTAACCATTTCAATCATACGAAGTGTTGCATAAATGGCATCATCATAGCCAAAATAACGGTCATTAAAGAAAAGGTGCCCACTGACTTCGGCTGCAAAATCAGCATTGGTTTTAGCGATCATCACTTTGAGGTTACTGTGACCCGTTTTGTACATAATCGCGTGGCCTCGTTTGTTGATCTCATCGTACATGACTTGAGAACATTTGACTTCGCCAATGACGGTTGGGTTTTTCATAGCACTCGAGAAAAGAATTGCCATGATGTCGCCTTTGACATTGTTATGCTTCGTCAAAAACGCCAATCTATCGGCATCGCCATCATACGCAAAGCCAAGCGCATATTCGCCCTCTAACTCTTTTTTGATGTCTTTAAGATTTTTCTCTACGGTTGGATCGGGGTGGTGATTTGGGAAAGTGCCATCTGGGTCTGTAAATAACCCTTTACATGTAAAGTCTAACGCTTTGAAAACATCTTGCACCACAACGCCTGCAACACCGTTTCCACAGTCATAAACAAACGGCTGTTTAAAGCCCTTGAGATGGTCAAATTCTTTGATAAGATAAGCGATATAACGCTCTTTCGCATTGATAAAGGCAGAGCTCAAATCATCTTCGATTTCCATCTCATAATTTTGGATAATCTCACGACCAAGCGCGTAAATATCTTCACCAAAAAAGGGCTTTTTATCAATCGTGATTTTAAAACCGTTGTATTCACTTGGGTTGTGAGAACCGGTGATCATAATAGAGGCATTGGGTGTGATACCATCGAAATTTTGAAAGTTACTAAAGTAATTCACAGGCGTTGCAACGAGTCCCATGGTAAGGACATTACAGCCCGCTTTATTGAGTCCGCTTGTGAGATACTCGCATAAAATCGGTGAGTGAGAACGTGCGTCGTACCCAATGGCAACATTTTTACCCACTTTTGCAATCTGTTTTCCTAAAAAATAGCCAATAAGTTTGACCGTTTGCTCGTTCAACTCTTTTTCGTAAATACCTCTAATGTCATACTCTCTAAATATCGCTTTCAATGGTTCTCCTTGTACAGTTCTTCTTCAATTGCGATGCCAAAAACATCCGTATAGGACTTTTCAACCCGTAAATTTTCTTGCATTGTAGCCAATGCACGCTGATAATCCTCTATAATGAGGTTGCCTTTAAGCAGTTCATACTTCAAAAATAGCCAATAGGTATTGAGCACATCACTCTCGCAATACTCCTTGATTTTTTCGATTTCTCCGGCATAAAAAAGCTCTAACACTTGATCGCCATGGACATCGTATTTGCCTGGAAGCCCCGCCATGGAGCAGACATGATCGAGTCGCATGCCACGCACCGCACCAAATTCGCACAGATGATCCAAAAGATCGACATGGAAGCGATCGGAGTAACGGGAGCGGTAATTTTCCCATTTGTTTTTATTGAGCTCTCTGTTATCTTGCTCAAAATAGGCATTACATGTAAGATTATATTGCATGGCTCTTAGCATTAAAAGTGGCATATCAAAGCTACGTCCGTTAAAACTGACTAACTTTGGATTGTGTTTATTGATGAAGCCGAGAAAGTTTTTGATCATTTCATGCTCATTACTTCCCTCAATGCTACTCACCTTGCGAAAAATGCCAAAATCATCGGCAATCACAGCCGAAATCGCCACAATTTTATGAAATGCTAAAGGTAAAAAGCTGCTTCCGCTCTTTGCTTCTTGTTCGCTTTGCGCTAAAACAGAGACCGCAAGATCGTCTCCTTCAAGGCTTAGGACTCTTCGAATCAGCTTGGTATCAGGGATGGTCTCGATATCGAACACACAGATCATTAAGTACCTCTTTGGCTCATTTTGGATACAATTTTACCTTAATTCAATTTTGAAAGTGATGAGATGAGAATTTTTTTGGAATACTATACCGTTAAAGGTGTTCTACTCTTAACAAAGCTCCTTCCTAAAAGAGCTATTTATGCACTCTGTAAAGCACTCGCCTCCCTTTTGTTTCGCATTGATTCCAAACGCCGTTACATAACCCTCACCAATTTAGAGCGCGCCCATATGGGAAATTCTGAGCAAGAACGTTTTATTTTAGCTCAAAAAACGTATGAAAGTATTGCTATTATCGTGGCCGAGATTTTTTTAATGATGCAAAACCGTATTGATCTTGATAGCATGGTTTCCAACTACGATGAAGCCATCAAAATGATTGACGCTTTATTTAAAACACGCGAACATGGCACACTCTTTTTAACCGCTCATTTTGGCAACTGGGAATTTTTAGCACACTTTGTTGCCAAACACGGCTACCCGCTGCTGGTGATTGGAAGAAAAGGCAATAACGCATTGATTGAAGAGCGCTTAACCGTCCCTTTTCGCAAACGCTTTGGCAATGATCTTGCCTACAAAGATCAAGCCATTGGCGCCATTGTTAAAACCATCAAAAATAGAGGCATTGCAGGCATGCTCATTGACCAAAAAATGAGTGGCGCTAACAGTGTTAAAGCCACTTTTTTTGGGAACAGTGCCGATACGGTGACCTCGACAGCCCTATTTAAATTGCGCTATAAACCTTCCGTTGTGCCCCTATTTATGGCACGCCAAAGCGATGGTCGTTATAAAGTCATTATGGGCTCTTGTGCAGAGATTGATTTGCCAGAGAATCTGAGCGAATCTGAAAAGATTGCGCGTCTGACCCAACACTACAACGACATTATCGAAGATGTAGTGCGAGCCTATCCTGAACAGTGGTTTTGGATGCACGATCGTTGGAGAATTGGCAAGTGAATATCCTCATTTTAAGTGACGGACGCATGGGGCATCTGAATCAATCTATCGCCCTTGCCAAACACCTTGGCGCACACTACGATGTACTTCCTGTCACTTTTACATGTAAAGTATTTAAACTGCTTTCTTACGCGCTGGATCGACTCAAAATCTACACCAGTGCCTTATTTAAAGTAGATCCCTCTATCACGCAAAACTACGATTGTATCGTCTCTGCAGGCTCAAGTACGTATTATGCAAACAAAACGCTTTCACGCAAACTTGGCATCAAATCAGTCGCGATGATGTTGCCACAAAGCTACCGCTACGATTTTGATCTGATCTTTGCACAAGCCCATGACCATCCACCCAAACAAAACAATATCATTTCGCTCCCCGCCAATTTTAGTTACGTAGAACCCAAAGGGCTTTTTGTCCCTAAAGGTAAATCTATTGGCATTATTATTGGGGGAAACAATGCGCTCTTTACGATGGATCAAGAGCGTCTCAAAGCACAACTGGATTTTATTTTTAAAGCGTTTCAAGGCTATGACATTGCCGTGACCACGTCGCCAAGAACGCCCAAAGAAATTGAACACTTAGTAGAAAGTTACCCTTTTGCCTACAGTGTCATTTTTTCCCAAAACAAGATCAACCCCATCGCTGATTTTGTAGCACAGTGTGAAGTCGTTTTTATCACGATGGATTCAACCTCAATGATCAGCGAAGCGATCAGTTATGGCACGGCGTGTGTCGAGATACTGCCACTCAATGAAGCTAAAAACAACAAGTTTTTCACGATGGCACGCAATCTTGAAAAAGAGGGATACCTGCATCTTTTTGATGGCACACTCGGAAACAAAAATCTCAAAATAGACTTCAACCATTACGCGCAAAAGGTAGACGCATGAAAATCGTTCAACTCATCCCCGAACTCAATGAAGGTGGCGTAGAGCGCGGGGTCATAGAGCTCTCACGCGAACTGGTCAAAAGAGGATTTGAGAGTGTCGTCATCAGCAACGGTGGAAAATTGGTTGAACAATTAGAGCGTGATGGAGCTTTACATGTAAAGGTCAATGTCTGCTCAAAAAACGTTCTTACCGCTCCTTGGCGCATCTGGAAACTCTACTGTGCCCTTCAAAAAATCAAACCTACCCTTTTACATGTAAGAAGTCGTGTGCCTGCATGGATAGTCTTTTTTGCCAACACACTGTTGCACCTTCCCATCGTCTCAACCGTGCATGGATTTAACTCGGTTAATCGCTACAGTGCCATTATGGTCAATGCCGATCAGATCATCTGTGCAAGCTCGTTTTTAATCGATCACGTCATCAAGCATTTTCATGCGGATCCTTCTAAAATCCACCTCATCCCCAGAGGCATTGATTTTAACTACTTCAATACCCATGAACTGGATACAACGTTTATGGAGAGCTTTAAAGGGGAGCATCATATTGCTCAAAAGCGTGTCATTTTGCATGTGGCGCGCATCACGCACTGGAAAGATCAAGCCACCACGATTCGTGCTTTTTTAGAGCTTCGTGCAAAAAGAGATGACATCAAACTCTTTTTTGTAGGCGGCATTGATCCTAATCGTATCTCCTATTATGAAGAGCTTCAAAACTTGGTGGCTGATTCTAATTTTTCGGAAGATATTGTTTTTCTAGGAAGCCAATCGAAGATGAAAGAGCTCTACGCACTGGCCGATCTTACCATCTCCTCGTCCACCAAACCAGAGACCTTTGGACGCGCCAATGTCGAAAGCCTTGCGATGGGTATACCCCTTTTGGCAACACCGATTGGCGCAACACAAGATTATGTGAAAGAGGGAGAAACAGGCTTTTTCTTCACACCCAAAGCGACACATGAACTCTGCGTTTTAATGCAAAAGGCACTCGAGTATCCGTTTGATAAAGAGAAGATTCAAACCTTCGCTAAAACGCATTTTTCGCTGGAACAGATGGTAGAGAAAAATGTAGCCATTTACAGGACATTTGCGTGAAAATTCTTCAATTTATCGCCTCTAAAAACAGAGGTGGCGCTGAGAATGTCACTGCAACACTCACCAATGCTCTTTTCCAAGAGGGTGTTGATGTGGAGCTTTTACTGCTGAAAAACAGTCTCGTGGCACAGCAAATTGATGCGCGCATTGCTATCACCTATCTTCATTTTAGCTCTCGTTTTAATCCACTCGTGTATCTTGAGCTTTTAAGCATTATGCTTCGTAAAAAACCCGACATTATCCACACCCATAGTGCAAAGGCAACAGAGCTTATTTATGCCATCAGACATTTCATTTCAGCCTTACATGTAGCAACCAAACACAATGCCCGAAAAGGCAAAATTTTCAACAAAATCAAACATGTGACTGCCGTTTCACGTGAGGTGCAAAAGAGCATTACGCCTCGCAAGGCGACGATTATTTACAACGGTATTGCGCCAAAGTCAATATCGCCGATAGAACATCCGCAAAAACCTTTTCACATTTACGCTATTGGCAGACTCGATCCTATCAAAGCGTATGATCGATTAATCGAAGCCTGCGCTAAACTTTCGTTTGATTTTAGACTTCATATCGTGGGGGAAGGCAAAGAGCGAGCCTCATTAGAATCACTTGCCCAACAGCTAGGCGTAAGTGATAAGGTCATTTTTGAGGGCTTTCAAAGCGATATACCCTCCTTAATGAATCAAAGTGATCTTATCGTCATCAGTTCACACAGCGAAGGATTTAGTGTTGTCATGGTTGAAGCATTTTTTTACGCACCCCTCCTTCTTTCAACCAAAGTCAGCGGTGCTACGGAGATTTTGGAAGAGGCATTTTTGATGGAACATACTGACATGCACGCCAAAATAGAAGCTATTTTTAATGAATACGCAACCTATCAAGCGCAATTTGATGCGTTACGCTTTCGTATTCAACCCTCTTTAACGCTTCACAACAGCGTAGCGCAGTATCGTGCGTATTATGAAACCTCTTTAAAGGACGTCCAATGATCGAAACACTCCTGTTGTGTCTCCTTCTTCTTCTCATACTTGCAGGAGCGATTCATTTTTCCCTGCGTCATACATGGTGGCGTGCCAATGTAGATTTAGGTATGCCCCGCATTTTAATGTACCATATGATTAGCCCCCATCTTCCAAAAAACCAATCGAAATTTAACCGTTTAAGAGTAACCCCTGAAGCCTTTGAAAAACAGCTTCACTGGCTGCATCAGAATCACTGGCACACAATGAGTATGGCAGAACTGGCTGCGTGCCAAAGCATCCCTCCAAAAACCGTTGTTTTAACCTTTGATGATGGCTATGCCGATAATTACATTCATGCCTTTCCTCTTTTAAAACGTTACAATATGAAAGCCACCATCTACATCGTTACAGAGCGTTTTAATCAAGACTGGGCAACCGATAAAGACACAAAACTGAGCAGCAACGAACTCAACAATGAAGCGATGCTCACCCATGAAATGGTGCGTGAAATGCTCTCTTCAGGGCTAATAGACATCGGTAGCCACACGATTCACCATGCCAATCTCCCAACGCTCTCTGCTGAGCAAAAAGAAGAAGAGATCGCCCACTCGAAAACCATCCTTGAACACACCTACAGCTTTACATGTAAAAGTTTTGCTTATCCTTTTGGCTTTTATGATGAAGCTTCCATTGCATTGGTACAAAAGAGCGGCTACACCAGCGCTGTTACCACCGTTCCAAAACTCATCCCATGGAAAGCGCAAAACCGTTATGAAGTTCCACGCCTTATCATCAGTGGACGACAAAGTCTGTTTGATTTTAAACTCAAGATGAAGAAAGGGCGTAACCGATGAAAAAACTCTGCCTTGTCAAATTCAGTGCGCTTGGCGATTTGGCGCAGATTGAGCCTTTTTTACCCTCGCTTGCCCAAACGTTTCATATCACCTTTTTGACATCTGCTGTGGGGTATGAATACTACAAAGACTCGCCTTATATTGAACATTTCATTGTTTTAAAATCAAAAAAAATCAAGCACCTTTTAGAGACGATTCCAAAGTACTCAGCTCAATTTGACTATTTTGTCGATCTTCAAGGCAATGATCGCAGTAAATTTCTCTCTTTGTTTTCCTTTGCAAAGCGCATTGGAAACTACACGAAAGCATTTAAACACACACCTATTCCTGAGTCTTTAAAACCGTACATTTTAGAGCAGTCTGTCTATCACATTGATCTTCTCTCTATTCTTTCGCAGCTGCCTGTAACCTTTGAATTTAAGCCCTTTGAACAAAAGCAGAGATCCTACATTGTCCTTAATTGTGGCTCAAGCCCTAAATGGATCTCCAAACGTCTTCCGATTCACACATGGCAAGAGATAGCTCATCTGCTTTATGAGACATTTCATCTTCCCTTTGTTTTGACAGGTGAAAAAGCAGAAGTGGCGTATATTGAAACCATTGCCAATGCCATTGCGTATCCAAGCGAAATCTATGCAGGGAAAACAACACTTCTAGAGCTTAAAGCGCTCCTTGCCAATGCTTTTTTAACCGTTTCAACCGATTCGGCATCACTGCATATCTCTAGTGTGCAAAAAACACCGAGCATTGGTCTTTTTGGACCCACTAGTTGGATTTATGCCAAACCGTTTGGTCCATGGTCAGAGGCTATTTACGATCAAGAGTTTTATAAAGAGGGAAAACCTCCTGCCAAAAATAGGCAAGAGGTTGAGGCGTATTTTGAGAGTATTGATATCAAGCCCGCGTTAGCAAAGCTTGAGCCGTATCTGCGCTAAGGTTTTTCGGCGGTTGCTTTTTTGTAATTTAAGATGATGGCAAAAAAACTAATCGCCAAAATCATAAAGTAAGACCACCTCGCACTGGAGATCGTAAAGGTGCTGTTCAGTAAGGAGAAGGCATACCAAACTCCCATACTTCCGATAAGCACATTAGCTCCCGAACGATACGCACTCAGAGCAATGGTGATTAACATCGCTAAAGCAAAGCCAATACCCACTAAGCCTTGCTCTGATAAAATATCAAGCCATGGGCTATGCGCATGATAGGCAAAATTGCCTGTTTCACGATTGATTTCAACACTCTCGAATGAATCTTCATAATAATCAAACACACGGTACCTGTAATTATGAAATCCTACACCTAAAATAGGATTGTCCTTAAACGCTTCAATGGCCGTCAACCAAATAGGGATACGCGTATGTTGTTGGTCTTTAAAAGGGTGCGATAATGTCTCAAGGCGCTCTAACAAAACAGGTGTTGTAGCAACAATACACATAACCGCTACCAGTAAACCTCCCAATCCCATAAATGCCCATTTACGATACGGACTCATCCATGCAATCAACGGTATAAAAATGGCCATAATGACTAAAGGCCCTCGTGTTCCAGTCAAAGGGAGTGTTAAAAGTAACCCTAATAATGCTGCTGCGTATAACATGTATCTTTTTTTTGACAATCCTGGAAAAGCCAACATGGAACCAAAAAGGCCAAGCCAAACCGGTAAAAGATGACCTATCGTTCTTCGCTCGTTAAACAGGTCCGATACGCGTGAACCTTCTAGCGGGATACCAAAAAAATTGTACCCCATATAAAATTGTACAACTGAATTCAGCGCAACAAAAAGAACAACAACCGCTTGAAGCATGATAAACGTATCGATTTGTTGTTTCGTGACAAGCGTAAAGCGAATTGCCAAATAGAGTAAACACCACATAAACAGATGCAAAGAGCCCGATATCGCATACGAAGGGCTCACCGCCCATAAGGCACTGATGAAAAGGTAGGTACACCATGCGCTGAAGATGATAAACAAAGGATCTTTAAGAACATCCCAACGTTTTAGGCGCAAAACATCAATAAAAAAAGAGACGATAATTAAACCTGAAACGATTTGGTACGTCTTCCCTGCAAAAAATGAAAACGATAACAAATAGATAAGATATTCTGTAAGTCGTCCAATACTTAACTTCATCAACACTCCCAATGGTAATTTTTTAACTAACTAACTTCTTTAGTGACATTAAACTCTAATGTCACTAAAGAAAAGATGAACCCACACCTTTATTGATTCATGGTGCATTGCACTGTATTTAAATCGTAAAACAGTTTCTTCGATTTTTGAAATGCCACTTCGTGTCGATACTCTGTGCACGCATAGCCTTGATGATTAAGTGTGTCTAAAAAAGCTATGGGTTTTTCGCTCTCCCAAAAGAGAAAGATTTCGTTACCCAGCGTATAGGGTTGGTTCGGTAAAGAAGGCGTTATAACGGTTGCATGAGGAAAAAAGAGTTTAAGATTTCCTCCCAAGTATTTATCCTCTGCGTACATCAAACTGTGTTTCATCGTTGGAAATTGCTCTTTGAGCAGAACACGAAGTTGATCAAAAGGGTAATTAGTACGAGAAGGCTTTCCTCGCACATCAATCAACCAAGGGCGAAAGATGACAACCAAAGCAACGATAAGGGGAGCAACCAAGGAGATTAAAATAAACAGACGTGCTACTTTAGTATCTATATTTTTTACATGTAAAAAGAAAAAGAGCGGAATAAGCACCACATAAGGCTGCAACCAACGCTCTTTGATATGGGTGGTGCCACTGATGGCAACCATAACAAACAAAAAAGCAAAGATCATCGCAACATAGCCTATCAGCGCTTTATTTTCACGACTAGGACTCCATGCAAAATTCTTTTTGAAGAAGAGAAAGAAAAAGAGGAAAAAAGGAGCGAGTGAAGCAACCAATGTCGAAATGATAAGATCGCTACTCCCTTTTAAAAAATTGATAAGATGACTGCCTGTATGCCCCGCATTCATGCGCTCTACCGTACGATTCGTTGCCACATCAAGATGCGAGATGAACCATAAAAAATGAGGCAGTACCATACAAAAAGCAATGAGCATGGAGAGGAAAAGGGACTTAGTGTAAAAACGTTTTCGATACTCAGGAATCAACAGAGCAACACTCCCCAATGCGACAAGAACAAGGATAAAATTGTATTTTGAGAGGAGTCCAACGCCTGCGCTGATGCCAAAAAGTACAAAATGCCACCCTGTGATTTTCTCTTTTTTAGCAATATAAAAAAAGAGATAAACCGTCATAGAGGTTGCGGCGGTTAAAAAAACCGTATGGGTCTGGTCTATTTGTGCATCCCAGACCATTTGAGGGAATAAAAAAAGCGATAACGCACCCAAAGAAGCTTTGAGCTTATCATTCATAAAAAGCATGCCCAGTTGATAGGTCATCAGATAGGTTAAGCACAAAAGCGCATTTTTAAGCAATGAGAGCCCAAAAATTGAAGTTCCTGTCAGTTTAAAAACCCCCATTTGTAACCACGTATACAGTGGTGGCTGTTCATTATAGCCTAGGCTAAAATACTGCGTAAGCATAATCTGCTCAGACTCATCCAAAACAGCAATATTAGTCGTTGCAAGACGAATAAGTACCTGAAGCATAAAATAGCTCACAATAAACAGAGGAAATCGCTGTGTGATTAAACCTACCATATTACTTATCTCCAAATGCGATTTTTTTGGTTTCATAGTTGTAGAAAAAGACAACGCCCATCGCCACGATTTTGGCAAGGAGTGGGTACGCAGTAAAGAAGGCTAATGCTGTTAAAAGATAGATAATACCTGCCCCTAAAAAAATACCGCCGATGGAAAAAAGAAGGGAAAGAAAAAATGAGGTTTTAATACCACGCGTGACATTAAACACAAACTTTCTCTGAAGAATAAAATTAACAATCATACCCACACTTGCACTGCAAAAATGCGCACTTACGGGGCTTAATATCAATAGTAAAAGGGAATAAAGAAAAAAGTCAACCCCTGTCGCCACAACAGAGGTTGATAAAAATTTAACAATCTTCAATATTAGACTTTTGAATAGAGTAGCTTTTTTTCTTATCGCGCTCTTTATTATGCACAATAAGTTCCGATACCATGCCCATCACAAATACTTGCACCCCAGAGCCCAGTAAAAAAATGGAAATTGCGAACAAGGGACTTGAGCCAATGGAACCCCCTTCAATCCATCTACCAAAGAAAAGATAGACAAAAAGGAGTGAACCCGCTGCAAAAAACAGAGAACCAATGCCGCCCAAAAGGTGCATCGGACGATTGATATAATTGGTAATAAAGACAACCGTCAAAAGATCAAAAAAACCTCTGGCATACCGCTCCCAGCCAAATTTTGAAACACCGTGTTTTCGTTCATGATGGAGAACGGGAATCTCTTTGACTTTAAAGCCCTTTTTATGCGCTAAGAAAGGGACAAAACGATGCAATTCACCGTACAAATCAATCTCATCCAAAACCTCTTTTTTATAGCATTTAAAACCACAATTATAGTCATTGAGTTTAAGTCCACTCATCTTAGAGGTCATCGCGTTAAAAAGCTTCGAAGGAATCGTTTTCTCTTTAGGGTCCAAACGATTCTCTTTCCAACCGGTTACCAAGTCATAGCCATTTTCAATCTCGGCTAAAAAACGAGGAATTTCAACAGGATCATCTTGTAAATCCGCATCCATCGTAAAAATAATATCATAGCTTACGTGTTTAAAACCCGCATTGAGTGCTGCGGATTTTCCAAAGTTTTTACGAAAGGTAATAAAGCGAATGTAGGGATACTGAGCACTTAAAGCTTCTATGACGTCTTGGCTTTTATCGGTACTTCCATCATTCACAAACACTATTTCAAAAGGGGCATGAAGTTCCTGTGTCGCTTGATGGATACGCTCTACTAACTCCACTAAAGAATTTTCTTCGTTATAAACAGGGATCACAATTGAAAACATAAATTTCTACTCCTTGTTGGTACGTGCATACATATCATCGATTGCTTGGCAGATAATATGCCCGATCAGTATGTGCATCTCTTGTATACGCGGTGTATCCTCACTGGGAACGATGATATTAATATCACAGAACTCACTCATCACGCCACCGTCTCGCCCGCTTAAACCGATGGTACGACAGCCCATATTTCGAGCCAAACTGAGTGCTCTCACGACATTTTTACTGTGTCCGCTCGTCGAAATACCAATGAGGACATCTCCCTCGCGTGCTAAAGCTTCCACTTGACGATCAAAGATACGATCAAACCCAAAGTCATTGCCAACAGCCGTGAGAACCGAAGTGTCTGTGGTGAGAGCAATGCCTGGAAGTCCACGCCTCTCGCTTTTATAACGTCCACTCAGTTCTGCCGCGATGTGTTGCGCATCTGCCGCACTGCCACCATTGCCGCACAAAAGAATTTTATGCCCATTTTTCAGTGCCTCAGAGGCAATCACGCATGCGGTATAAATATGACTGTGTAAATGCTCTATCGTTTTAGCAATCACTGCTTGATGCGATACCATTTCCCGTTGTATCATCTCCATCATTCTATTATCCTTTTGCCTTCGTCTATGCTCATACTTCGCATAAAGACTTTGGTTCCGAGCTGACACAAGTGAAGCAGTTCACTTTTGCTGATCATCTCTCACCTTCTCTATGATCTTTGTCGTACTTTTGCCCTCTACAAACTGAACCAATCGCACCTCTTTAGCAATCGCACTTCCCACAACTTCTTTATCGGTATAATCAGAGCCTTTGACCAAAATATCGGGTTCAATTACACTAATAAGCTCAATAGGTGTGTCCTCTTCAAACGCAACGACATAACTGACCGATTCTAAACTGGCTAAAATATACGCACGATCTTCCAATGGATTGATCGGACGATTTTGCCCTTTAAGACGTTTAATGGAATCATCCGAATTAAGCCCCACGATGAGAATATCACCAAAGCTTCTTGCAATTTCTAAATACTTCACATGCCCTACATGTAAAATGTCAAAACAGCCATTGGTAAAAACGATTTTTTGATTTTTCTTGGTTTGAAGAAGGCGAATAAGTTCCTCTTTGGTTTTGAGTTTACTTCCCGCTTTTGCACCTCTGAGGCTATGCTCATAAGCTTCGATTTCATCCAAACTCACCGTAGCACTGCCCAGTTTTCCAACCACCACTGCTGCCGCAGAATTTGCAAAAGAGGCAGCTTCTTGGATGCTCTGCCCACTCGCAAGCGCATAGCCTAGTGCCGCTAGAACCGTATCACCAGCTCCTGTGACATCGTATACTTCACGTGCCACGGTTGGCATCTTGGTAAAGGTTTCACCAAAAATAGCCATGCCATCTTCGGAGAGTGTAATCAGTGCATATTCTAGCCCCAAACTCTCTTTCAATACATTCCCTGCTTTTTGCAAGCTCGCATCATCGACAATCGCAATGTTTGTAGCGATACTGGCCTCTTTTTTATTGGGAGTGATCAGTGTTGCACCACTGTATTTTTGATAATCTTCCCCTTTGGGATCAACCAAAATTGGCTTATTCTGGGCTTTTGCAAGCCCAATCGCTTTACATGTAAACGTCTTTGTTAAAACACCTTTGCCATAATCGGATAAAATCACCACATCAGCATCTTTAAGCGCGTGGCTAAAATGCTCTAAAAGGGCCGCTTCACTTACTATAGAGATTGATTCTTTGGATTCGCTATCGTAACGCACCACTTGTTGATGCGAAGCAATGACACGACTTTTTTTGCTGGTTTTGCGCTCTTGTTGAACCACCATATTGGTCGTTGAAACGCCTTGAAGCAAAAGAATTTCAAGTAACTCTTTTCCATTTAAATCATCACCAATCACACTGGCAACCGTGACATTGGCACCCAAACTCACCAGATTGCTGATGACATTTCCAGCACCACCAAGAACCGTGCTTTCACGCTGTATATCCACCACTTGAACCGGGGCTTCAGGAGAGATGCGTTCACATTTGCCCCAGAGATAATGATCTAACATCATATCGCCAACAACTAAAATATGAGGCTGTGTCGTGCCGTTTATTTTCATGCAGTACTCTTAGTGTTTTCTTTTGCTTATTTAATCAAATTAATTGTATCCAAAAGAAAATTAACACAATATTTGGCTTTGGTGTTTTGAGGCGCATTGCTAAGAAGAATCGTTTGACGCACACCCGCACCAAGAGCTGCTTCGATATCACTGGGTTTATCGCCAATCATCCACGACTGTTCGACATCAATATGAAACGCTTTTATCGCCTCTTCCAACATGCCACTTTTGGGTTTACGACAGTTACACTGAACTTCTGGAGCATGAGGACAGTGATAAATGGCATCCATGTGAATGTTTACATGTAAAAGTTCTTGGAGCATCCACGTCGTTAAGTGTTGAAAATCTTCTTCGCTGTAATAGCCCCGTCCAATGCCCGACTGATTGGTGACAATAATAAGCAGATAGCCTAAGGATTGAAAATGGCGTAAGGTTTCAAAAGTGCCTTCACAAAACTCAAAATCTTCAATCTTTGAAACATAGGCTTTATCCACATTTATCACACCATCACGATCTAAAAATATCGCCTTTTGCACCCTATTCACCTAACTCTTTGGTAATATCGCTGAGTAAATTGGTGTATTCAAGGTAACTAAATGTATCTTTTTGTGCCATTAAAGCGCTTTTGGCTTTGGCGAAAAAGATCATCGCTTCTTCGCGGTTTTTAAGATCATACGCTAAAAATTTTCCCATATAATAGTTGGCATAAAGGTGCATCGGCTCTTTAGCGAGCACGATTTGAACCTCTTCAATTGCCGTGTAAATTTGTAAGTTTTTCTGAAGAGAGAGTGCTAGTTTGAGACGTATCATATGTTGCATGCCATCGGCTTGCAGGCTTTTTTTATACATCTGTGAGGCTTCATTGAAAATTCCCATCTCAAAGTACCCATCACCGAGCTTATTCCAAATCTCTTTATCGTTGGTATTTGCCGCTTGCTGTTTGAGATTGGTTACTTTGAGGGCAAACGGAAGAACCGTTGCAATACGGCTATTTTGAACATTGTGAGGATCAATCGAATAGGCATCTACCAAAAGCTCAAACCCTTTGGGAATATGTCCTGATTTGAGATAAATATTGGCGAGTTGGAGCATACAGGTCGTATTGGTTGGTTCATTGATTAAAATGGCTTCAATCGTCTCTTTAGCTTTTTGAGTATCGGTACGTTCCACTTCACAAACACTGTGTGTTGCACCTATCAGTGCGCTTGAGATAGATACAAATACTAAAATTCCTCGAAACAAGTGAACCCCTATTCATATAAAATGGTCTCGATTATACCCAACTTTTGCCGAAATGAAAATAGAACTTTTAACAACCTTTTTAAACCTAAGCAGGGTTAAAGTCTGGTTAGTTATAATTTTCCCACAGAACTTAAAAGGGGTATCTAAATGAAAAAAATTTGCACAATTTTAGCAATTGCAGCAGTATCTAGTTTGATGGCAGCCGATGGCGCAGCGATCTATCAATCAAAATGTTTTTCCTGTCATGGAGACAAAGCATCTAAAGCGGCTTTAAACAAATCACAAGTGATCGCAGGATGGGATGCAGCAAAAATTATTGCATCGGTTAATGGCTATAAAAATGGTGAGGGTGGACCAATGAAAGGTGTTATGAAACCAATCGCAACTGGCCTTAGTGATGACGATCTCAAAGCAGTATCTGCGACGATCGCTTCGTACAAATAACGCATTATTTCTACCTTCTTCTAGGATGAAACTCCGAAAGAAGGTAGAACTGTTTCGCTTTTAACCTCTAATCAGGTGGAGCGTATTTGCCCTCTCTCTTCTCTTTCTCTTTTAAAATTTCCGCTTTTTTGTGTTCCATACTCACGGCATCATTTAGCGCTTCTTCACTGTCAAACTGTGCGCCATCTAAAAACTTCTTATGATCATCAAATTGCCCGCTGCGAATACCCCACAAAAGCGCCCATAAACCAAAAGCACCTAACAGTGTCGAAGCACTGAGCATCATTCCTATAACCCAACCGTCCATCGTTACGACCTTTTTAAAACATTTTTAATGCGCATTGAATTTCCAACCACGACCAAAGAGCTCAGTGACATCGAAAGGGCTGCAAACAGCGGTATGATGTGCCCGCTCATCGCCAAAGGGATGGTAATCACATTGTAAAGTAAAGAGAAGAGTAAATTCTCTTTCACAACACGAAGGCTTTTACGTGAAATCATAAAGGCTTCGTACAAGCTTTGCATACTGTCATTGGTCAAAACGACATCACTCACATCAACGGCCACATCCGCGCCACTTCCCATAGAGATGGCAATTTCACTTTGCGAGAGCGCTAAGGTATCGTTGATGCCATCGCCTGCCATCACCACTTTATGACCTTTTTGGCGCAACCCTTCGATATAAGAAGCCTTCTCGTGCGGTAGAAGTGCCGCTTGATAAACCTCAATGCCCGCCTCTTTTGCAATCATTTGGGTCACACTGAGATGATCGCCACTGAGCATGACAACCTGCAGTCCCAATTTTTTAAGCGCCTTAATGCTCTCATACGCACCCTCTTTGAGACTGTCTCGAAGCCCAAATATTGCAACGAGTTCTCCATCTATGGCAAAGAAATAATGGCTGAGGGTATCAAGCGTTTGAGAGACGGAAAGAGCAACGCCCTCCTCTTGCATCATTTTAGCATTGCCACCAAGGAGCTGATGCCCTTCAAAAACGGCTTTAACCCCTTTGGCTTCTACCGTTTTAATCTGCTCTAAATGTTTTACATGTAAAAGCTCACCTGAATGTTTTAAAAAGCTTGCAATACCTTGGCTAATGGGATGATTTGAACTTAAGACTAAAGCATTCAGCAAGGAAATATCGAAGTTCTGGAGATACTCTTTTTCAACCACTTCGGGCTTACCTTTGGTAATGGTGCCTGTTTTATCCACAACCAAGGTATCGCACTTCGCCATGCTCTCAAGAAAGCCTGCCTCTTTAAATAAAATCCCTCGTTTGGCGCTTAATCCAAGACCCACCAGCGTTGCCACAGGCGTTGCAAGGCTAAGGGCACACGGACACGCAATAACAATCACCGAGATAGCTACAATTAAGCCTGTTTCAAACGAACCACTGTGGTAATACCAAAAAAGCAAGGTTGAGAACGCTAATAGCAAAATCGTACGTGAAAAATAACCTGAAATTTGATTGGCAAGCTTTTCAATTTTAGGCTTTTTATTCATCGCATCTTCAAGGAGTGTGACCAGTTTGGAGAGCATGGAAGAGGAGAATGTATTGGTCGCTTGGTAGCGAATGACACTGTCTAAACAGATGGAACCACTCAGAAGTTTATCCCCTTTTTGCACTAAAATAGGGATCGATTCGCCATTAAGCCTCGAGAGATCAAACGAGCCTTCGCCTTCGGTAATAAGACCATCAATCGCTACTTTATCCCCAGGTCTGACTTCAATGATCTCACCAATTTCAACCGAGTCTACACTGCTCAAAATCTTTTCATCACCTTTGATGAGCGTTACTTCCGTAGGCATAGCACTTCCAAAAGCATCGAGGGTATCGACCGCTTTTTTCTTGGTTAACACTTCCAAATATTTACCCGCAAACACAAAGGTAATAATCATTGTCACGGAATCAAAATAGACCTCAGCACTTCTGGAGAACATCGCATACAGTGAAAAAAGGTATGTCAATGTGGCACCGGTAGCAACGAGAAAGTCCATCGTCACATAGCGATGTTTAATACCGTAATAAGCCCCTTTAAAATAGACCGAACCTGTGTAAAAGAGTGTAGGTGTGGCAAGAATGAACTCTGCAAAATTAAGAATACTTTTGATATTACTTTCCATACCCGTAAAATAGCCCGCATACTGAGCAATAGCGATCCACATCACATTCATCGTTGCAAAAATACCCACCAGTAGTTTAGAGTAGTAGTCTCTTCGCTGCACTGTAGCGCGCTCTTCGCCACTTTTAGGGTCGTAAGGATAAGCGTTGTAGCCAATGCTTCGAATCGTCTCTATGATGTGTGAAAGTTTAACAATAGCGCCATCCCAAACAATTTTGGCTTTATTGTTCGTGTAATTGATGGAAACTTCAACAATGCCCGCTTCCTTAGAGAGCACTTTTTCATTGAGCCAGACGCATGCACTGCAATGAATCCCCTCAATAATCAAAGCGATTTCATTGAAGCCCTCTTTATTCGTTTTCACATACTTTGCAATAAACCCATCCAAATCAAAACGGTGCACATCATCTAATGCAACTTTAGGAGGCTCCAGCGTCGTATCATCGCCCATTCTTTTGTAAAACGTATCTAATCCTTCATCTTTTAAAAGATGAAAAACACCTTGGCAGCCTTTGCAACAAAAAAAATGAGGAGTTTCGAAACTTGTGTCTTGAAGTAACACTGAGGCGTCATATTCTAAATGGCAGTGATCGCAACGTTGTTTGCTCATATTAATCTTTCACTTAAAGTTACTTATTAGGAAACATTATAGCGTGACTTTTTTGTGATGAACCTGATAGAAGAGATGGCTTAATTTTTTTTTCAAAACCTTTGTGCTAAAGTGCCACCCTTACATGTAAGTGTAGGCATCTATGGGTCAAGGGATAACGTTGGAGAATACTAAAAAGCTCTACCTTAAAACAGGATTTTTTCTAACACTTATACTCTGCCCTATCTATTTAGCGATCTCGTATCATTATCTGCTACTTGCCTATGGGCTTTTACTGCTCGTGAGTACGTTTGTCTTCTTTTTTGTTACGAAATTGCAAAGCAGCAATGCGCAACTTAAAAATGAACTACGAAAGAACCTTTATATCGACCTCAATACGCGCCTTCCCAACCGTCTTAAACTCTTAAAAGACAATAAAAAGCTCGATCCGACCATTGATTCTACGCTGATCATCATCAATATTGACTCCTTTCAAAATACCAATAACTTTTACGGACACAATTTTGGTGACAACTTTCTCAGAGTCATTGGTGAGTGGCTTTCGAGTAATCTTCCCCCTGTGGATTCCACACTCTACAAATTTGAAGCCGATATTTATGCCATCTTGATTCGCGTTCCTTTTAACGAATACAATCTCAAGAAATACCTCAAAAAAATCTCGATGAAAATCACCAAAGATCGCATTATTTGTGATGACGTTGAAGTGGATACAACCCTCTCCATTGGCGCACATCAGGGTAAAAAAAATATCCTTAAGCTCGCTTCCATCGCCTGTAAAGAGGCTAAAAATAAACGACTCTCCTACATGATCTACGAAAAAAGCAGTCACAAAGAGGCTGAATACCATCACAATATGATGATGAACCATACGCTCAAAGAGGCACTTGCCAAAGACTATGTGATCCCTTTTTTCCAGCCTATTTTAAACCTCAGCACCAATGAAATCGAGAAATTTGAAACCTTAATGCGGATTCAAAAAGAGGATGGTGGCTATTACATGCCCGCCGAATTTTTGGATGTTGCGAAGCACTCTAAAATCTACTCGAAGCTTTCAATGTCCTTGATTCAAAAGGCATTTGAAACCTTCCAAATCTCTTCTAACAGCTTTTCAATCAACCTCTCTTACCTTGACATGACCAACCTTGTAACCACCACCTTTATCATTGAAAAGCTTGAAGAGTTTAACGTAGGCCCTTGGGTTATTTTTGAGATTTTGGAGAGCGATGGTATTGAAAATTACGAAGCGATTGCCAAATTTATCAACCAAGTCAAATCGTATGGTGCGAAGATTGCCATCGATGATTTCGGCTCAGGTTACTCCAATTTTGAGCGCTTGACGGAATTGAGGGTTGATTATATTAAAATTGATGGCAGTCTTATTAAAAATATTCACCAAAATGAAGAGACCAAAATCATCGTTAAAACCATTGTCAGTTTTGCCAAAGAGCTCAACATCAAGACCATTGCAGAGTATGTTCACTCCAAAGAGGTTCTTGAGTGCGTTAAAGAAATCGGAATTGATTATGCGCAAGGCTTTTACATTGGTAAACCAAACCCCCAGCTTCCCATAAGCTCCCACTAATCTTTTTTACCACCTAAACGGTTTTTTTAAATACTTTTACCCTTTTCCTCTCTATAATCTAAAAATGTAACGCCATTGCAACATACCAAGAATAAACTTTCACTATTAAAGATACGTGAAGGAGAGCATGATGCTTTACCAACTCAATTTACGAGAAGTGACCTACGCACTTTCAGAAGCACTTGATTATGTAGGAATTGATGACATTATGCATGGCAAACGTGTGGCCTATATTGCATGTGAAATAGCAAAGAAATTAGGTTGGAGACAGTCCAAGCTGGATAAACTGATGCTCATGGCGATGCTCCACGATTGTGGTGTCTCTTCAACAGGCGTGCATCATGCCATTATCAGCCAACTGGATTGGGAAGACTCTTATGTGCACTGCGCTACAGGAGCAAGTTTGCTTCAAGATGTGCCGTTTTACGATGGTTTTGCTGAAGTCATTGCCCTTCATCACACCCACTGGGAGAAATTTTTTCCCTACATTAATGAAGAGATGAAACTCTATGCCAACCTCATTTACCTTGCTGATCGTGTTGATGCCCTGCGTTCTCAATTTGGAGCCCATCTTAGTCACGAGAAAGAGACGATTCGCTCCCTTATCCAGACGCATACACCCTCTATGTTTTCACCAAAACTCTGTGAAGCTTTTAACGAAATTTCACATCGAGATACCTTTTGGTACTATTTGGATGCATTAGTGCTTCCTTACTATTTTAAAGATTGGATTGATCAAGGTGAAATTCAAGATATCTCTTTTGACCTCCTCAAAAAAATAGCGTTGATGTTCGCAGGTATTGTCAATGCAAAAATTCCAAAAGAGCCTCACCATACCCTCAATGTTGCATCATTAGCACGCTTTGTTTCGCAACGTTACAACCTCTCCTTGCACGATCAAGAGACCATTGAACTCTGTTCCCTTTTACATGATTTGGGAAAACTTCGTATTCCCGATTCCCTTGTCATTAAAACAGCGCCATTAAGCGATGAAGAGCATATTCGCCTTCGACGCCAAGGCTTTGATGCACAGATTATTTTAGGGCAAATTAAAGGTTTTGAAAAAATAACAAAGATCGTCACCTTCTCCCATGAACTGCTGAATGCAAAAGAAAAACTTCTCCCCTATCAAGTAGCCAATATGCCACTTGAAGTTCGTATTTTATCGCTTGCTAATACCCTTGATACGATGACTCCTCTAAGCGAAAGCGATAGATACAGTATCGTGGAAACGACCGTCGATGCCTATGCCCTTGATCCGATGCTTGTGCCACATATTGCAACCTATCTTGCTTCTTAATCAGTCAAAAATCTTACATGTAATAGAAATGTGAGATTTTTTGAGGAGTCTGTGATAGAATGATTGATCGGAGAAATAATCATAACCATGGACAAATTCTCTAACTTTTTAAATTAAGAGTTTATTTATCCGAGTTAGCTATAATTTTCGCATCGATACACTATTTTTAAAAGGATATTACATGGCATCAACCAAACTTAAAGGCAATCCAGTCGCACTTGCAGGCGCAGAAATTAACGTTGGCGATAAAGCGCCCGTTGTTACACTTGTAGCAAAAGACCTCAGTGAAATTAAAGTGGGTGGCGCGAGTGAAAAAACTCAAATCATCGTCATTGTTCCTTCACTCGACACAGCAGTTTGTGCGCAAGAAACACGTACGTTTAACACCAAAGCGGCTGCAATTTCTGATGCAACGGTTGTTGTTGCTTCTATGGATCTTCCTTTTGCGATGGGACGTTTCTGTACCACCGAAGGGATTGAGAACCTTCAAGTAGGGAGTGATTTTAGAGATAAAGCACTTGCAAATGCATACGGTGTTTTAATCGCAGATGGTCCTCTTAAAGGCTTAAGCGCAAGAGCTATTTTTGTCGTAAGTAAAGAAGGTAAAGTCATTTATAAAGAGATTTGCCCTGAAATTACAGAAGAACCAAACTACGAAGGTGCATTGTGTGCACTTAAAGAAGCTGCTGCACCAAGTGGCGGACACAAATGTGGTTGTGGCGCACGTTAATTAGCTAACTTTGGCTTCCTCTTGTGTCTTTAAAAGCCATAAGAGGAGCTTTTCGACCTGCTCCATTTTTGCCTTCTCAATCACACACTCCGGAAGCTCTAAAATCGTCTCCATCAACGCTCTATTTTGCAAAAAAGCGATGTTATAGAGAGCCCCTTTTTCCATAATCTTTTCTAAAAAAGCCCTATTTTCAAACTCAGCAACATTTTTTTGCACACTTTGGTAGTGCGACAATCCTCTATTGATCATAATACAATGACTCCTGCAAAGCGTCCTGTAATTTTATCTCTTCGGTAAGAAAAATAGGCTTGGTCACAGCAGGTACACACCTCTGAGTCCTGAATATTTTCCCGTTGAATCCCTATATCCAAAAATGCTTGAAGATTGGCACGTTGCAAATCCAGAAAGTATTTTCCATTTTTTACATGTAAAGCTGACTCAAGTCCGTGTGTGGCTTCAACACCCACTTCATAACAGCACGAACGAATCGAAGGTCCCATCCAAACTTTAAGCTCTTTCAGCTCAGAACCAAAGGTTTCAGCCATGCACCGTGCCGTTTTTTGCCCAATTTGCAAAAGCGTTCCGACGCGACCCGCATGCGCCACACCAATAGCCTGATGCCTCTCATCGTAGTATAAAATCGGTATACAATCTGCCACCATCACCGCAAGCGCGACCCCTGAAACATTGGTCATCATAGCATCGCATGTTGGCAGCTCATCGCCACTTTGAATCTGCACAACACTATCACCATGCACCTGATCCATAAAGACGAGTTTTGAAGCACCCAACTTGGCTTTTAAAATGGCTCGATTTTGGTTTACATGTAAAGCCGTATCGTTTACATGTAAACCCAGATTGAGACTCTCAAATGGCGCTGTACTTACACCTTCAAAGCGGTTGGTAAAAAGATATTGCATTAGTAAATTGCCATAATGCGATCCACGCTGTTCCAGTCTAATCCCTCTTTTTTCTGGAACATATGATGAAGGTAGCGTGCAAACATATCGGTTTCGATATTCACTCTGCGTCCTATTTTATAGGTGCCGATCAATGTTTGTGCCAGCGTGTGTGGAATAATCGTCAAACGAAATCCTTTTGCAGTCACATCATTCACCGTCAAGCTCACGCCATCAATGGTAATGCTCCCTTTGGGGATCACAAAAATCAGCTGTTTGGAGGGAATACTCACCTCAATATCAAGCCCATTCTCTTTTTGACTCAGTTTTTCGATAACGCCCACACAATCCACATGACCTTGAACCATATGTCCATCAAGACGATCGCCCAAAGCCATGGCAGGCTCTATGTGTACTTTCCCTTTGAGGTTTTCTACCGCAAGCAAAGAGCGACTTTCCAACGAGAGTTCCAGACTAAAACCGCCTTCAAAAAGGGAGATAACGGTCAAACACGCACCGTTAATCGCAATGCTATCACCAATGTTAGGTTTATACGTCGCACGAAGCGTTAAGATGTTGGTGTTATAACTGACCACTTCTGCAAATTCTCGAATTAAACCTGTAAACATGTGCACCTCTGTGTCGTATTCTTTCTTCTATTATAGCGCTTTTAAATAAACAATTATAAGGAAAACAGGAGTAATGAGAGGAAAATTAAAAGTTACCATTAGTTTTAAACTTGTATAATGATTTAAATGCTTTATGGGAGAAGACGATGATGGAAAACTGGACAATCGCAAAAAAAGTATATATTCCCCTCTTTGGTGGGCTCGTTATTGGTTTTATTTTGATTCTTTTTACATCCTATCTAAGCGTTCAAGGAATCGAGAAAGATGTCTATGCCAAAGAGCAAGCAGCCCTCAAAGTGTATGTTAAAAACCAACTCGAAGCCCAATACGATGTTGCACTCACCAATGCAATTACGATTGCTTCTAATTATTATGTGATAGAAGCACTTTTAAATAACGATCGTACCATTGCGGCAAAAGGGCTCAAAGAGCTTACCAAAGCGTATAAAGAGAAGACCAACTACAAAGACGCCCAAATCCATATCCACACACAAGACATTAAAAGTTTTCTCAGAGAGTGGATGCCCGCTAAATTTGGTGATGATCTCTCCAGTTTTCGTCATACCATCAAAAAAGTCAAAGAGACAAAACAGCCTCTCACTGCGATCGAAATGGGAGTTGCAGGCATGTCTTTGCGTGGTGTTGCCCCTATTCTCAAAGAGGGAGAGTACTTAGGTTCTGTTGAATTTATTGATACCTTTGATGCTGCCGTTAAAAATGCGAAAGAAGATATTGGGGCGAGTGTGCTCTTTTTGACAGAGAAGAAACAGCTCAACCTCAGCGCAACCGCTAAAGATGCCCTTCTCGCCAAGGACACCGCCCTTTCTCAGAAAAAAGAGCTCACCGATATGAAACTTTTTGAAGAGATTAAAGAGATGGATCTCACCGCACAAGGAAGCAGTTTCTTTACACCATCTTATTTTGTGGTCCGAGATGAACTCAAAGCCTTTGATGGAAGCAAAGCGGGTGAAGTGCTCATTGCCAAAGAGATTAGTGCGGTAAAAACGGTTGTTCATGAAGCGCAATACGTTGTGATTAAACTTATTATTACTATGTCTATCATTACAATGCTCATTATGGCAATGCTGGTAATTACCCTTAAAAAATCGGTTATTGATCCTGTGAAAGAGCTCAAAATTCGTGCTGAAAACCTCTCCAGTGGGGATGGCGATTTGACGAAAAAGATGGAGATTAAAAGTGGCGATGAGATAGGTCTTGCCTCCCTTGCATTCAATCTTTTCATTGACAAAGTGCGCACCACCGTCAGCATGGCAAAATCGTCCAGCAATGAAAATGCAACCGTTGCAAATGAACTCAATTCTACAGCACTGGAAGTCGGACGCAGAGCGGAAGAGACCTCATCCATTGTGAATGAGACCAATCAAATGTCTCGCAGCATCAAAGAAGAGCTCACCCTCTCATTGCAAAAAGCAGAAGCATCTGAATCAGAGATCGCTGAGGCACATGCAAAACTAACCAATGCCAAAAATCAGATTTTGAAACTTGCCGACCAAGTTCAAGCCAGTGCCAGCACCGAAGTTGAACTAGCACGTCAGATTTCGCAGCTTAGTTCGGATGCCGATCAAGTCAAAGGCATTTTGACCGTTATCTCTGACATTGCCGATCAAACCAATTTACTAGCGCTCAATGCTGCCATTGAAGCAGCCCGTGCGGGAGAGCATGGACGAGGCTTCGCCGTGGTTGCCGATGAAGTGCGCAATTTGGCGGAGCGAACACAAAAAAGTCTTACGGAGATCAATGCGACCATCAATGTCATTGTTCAAGCCATTAATGATGCGAGTGAACATATGAATGCAAACTCACAAAGTATGGATAACCTCACAAAAATTGCGTCAGAAGCAGAGAAAAACATCCATGAAACCGCGGTGATTATGGATAATGCGACCATCTCAAGTGAAAATACCGTCAAAGATTATATTCATACGGGTAAAAAAATTGATGAGATTGTTGCTAAAATTGAAGAAATCAATACGATTACGCTTAGCAATACACGCAGTATGGAAGAGGTCAGTGGGGCAACAGAGCATCTCAGTGACCTCACCGAAAAACTCAACAACGTTTTAGGAAATTTTAGAACCTAGTGGCAAGAAGCATTACGCTTCTTGCTCTTTGAAAAACGTATAAAAAGCTTTCGTAACCCTTTGGGCTTCTTTAAGACTCACCTCTTTAAACTTCACCTTTCCGCCCACTTTCAGTTGCGCCAGTTTAAAACAATCCACGGCGATGACGGAACCCATTTTAGGGTACCCTCCAATGGTTTGGCGCTCCTTTAAAAGAACAATCGGTTCACCATGACTTGGAATTTGAACCGCCCCATAACAGATGGGCTCAGAGAGAATGCCCGTATGCGTTGGGATGACTTTCTCGCCACTGAGACGATACCCCATACGATCGCCCTCACCTTTGAACGTATAGACACTGTTAAAAAAGGTCTCTTGCGCTTTAGCATCAAACATCGTTTCTTGATACCCTTTGACCAAGCGTACCGTAATGGTATCAGGATATTTAGGGATAAATTTTCGCTCTAGTTTTCGCCTGTCCACGGGACACCGTGCCCCCAAAGTTTTCAGAAAATCGCCCGCTTTGAGTTTTCGTCCTTCAACACCACCCAAACCCTCTTTGATACTGGTAGCATAACTCCCATAGGTAAAAGGCGTTTGAAATCCTCCCGCAACGGCAATATAAGCAAACTGTCCTTCGCTCGCAAAACCAAACGCAATTAGATCCCCACGTCTGAGTTGATACGTCTGCCACAACGCAATTTTATGCCCATTACAAGTAGGCTGCATATTGGCACCGCAAATCGCGATACACATCTCACTTCTGGCTTTAAACGAAGCGCCACCCATCGCGATTTCAATCGAGGGTGTGTTAAAGGCATTGCCTACTAAAAAGTTCGCATAACCAAATGCCATTTCATCCATCGCACCACTTTGAGTGAGTCCAATATCACTAAAACCTTTGCGTCCTGCATCTTGAATCGAGCATTGCATCCCGCTATTTTCGACTAAAAAGCCATTCATAGTTTGCCTCCTAGTCTTAGAAATTCCTCTTTGGAGATGGACTCATAGCGCACGTGATCGCCTACATGTAAAAGCGAAAGTCCGTCGTAAGAGGCATCAAACATCGCTGTAGGCGTTCGACCCAAAATCTTCCATCCCCCAGGGCTTTGACTGGGATAAACTGCACTTTGACGATCCGCAATGGCGACACTTCCTTTGGGAACCGCTTTTCTTGGGCTGGCGAGCCTTGATGTCGCTAAACGTTCATCAATTTCACCAAGATAGGCAAATCCAGGAGCAAACCCAATCGCATAGACACTGTACAACCCTTTTACATGTAAAGCGATAATCGCTTCCACGCTCAGGTTTTTTTCCTGCGCTAACAGCTCCAAATCGAGTCCCACTTCACGTCCGTAATAGACAGGAATTGTGATGACTTTAGGCTCCGCTATCGTGATTGATGCTGCACTTTCTATACTCTTTTCGATGATCTCGCAAACCTCATCAAAATCAAAACGCATCACATCGTAACTCACCATCAACGATGCATACGAGGGAATGATCTCATAAAATCCTTCTACCGCTTTTGCTTTAAGAGCTTGGTAAGCTTTTTGCACCTCGTGAGAGACTAAGGGATCAATGGTACTGCCAAAATAGAGTATAACCGAAGATTCTGAAGCAATTTTATACGCTCTGCTCACATGCTTTTCCTTAACGTTTCTACCAATAAAACCGCCTCTTCATTATCGCCATGCACACACAATGTATCGGCACGAAGGGCAATTTTTTTGCCGGTAATGGTCTCCAAAACACCCTCTTTTTGAAGCAATTTTAAGCGTGCAAGCACCTCTTTCACGTCGTGTAAAACAGCGCCTTTTTGAGTACGTGGAACCAACAGACCACTCTCATCATACGCACGATCCGCAAACACTTCATACAAAAGCTCTACCCCTAATTCCTTTGCAATCGCTTCGTATTGGGAGGTATCCACCATGGAAAGAATCATCAGTTTGAGTTTTGGATTCACCCGTGCTACGGCCGTTGCTACGGCTTTAAAGATACGCTCATCTTTCATCATATCGTTATAGAGGCCACCGTGCGGTTTGACATACGAAAGCGTTGCACCATTGGCACTGGCAAAGCCTTGAAGTGCGCCAATTTGGTAAATGACCATCGACTCTACTTCATCGAGTGAACAGACCATACTTCGTCTACCAAACCCCATCAAATCAGGATATGCGGGATGTGCGCCAATACTGACACCATGTTTAAGTGCTAACTTGATAGAACGGTCCATTATCAGTGGATCACCCGCATGAAACCCACACGCAAAATTTGCCATATCCACAAAAGGCATAATGGCCTCATCAAGCCCCATTTTCCAAGAGCCAAAACTCTCGCCTGCATCACAGTTTAATTTGATCATTCTATTCCCCTACTCAAATTCTAAAGAAATAATTTTTAAAATAATGGTACCACAGTTCAATTAAAGTAAGAGGTTATTAAATAAGCAAATGAAAATATCTTTACATGTAAAGAGATGCATGCCCTTATTTTCTACCAATATTCGTTCATTTAGTTTTATTTTCTCAATTTACTCTACAGAGAATTAAGAGTATAATAATAACAATTACGTATGAAATAAAGGTATGAGTATTATGAAATATGACGTTATAGTAATTGGTGGCGGACACGCAGGCATTGAAGCCTCACTTGCGTCCGCAAGACTAGGGCATAAAACCCTTCTTATCTCTATTTTAGCGGAGCAAATTGGAGCTGCTAGCTGTAATCCCGCTATTGGAGGACTCGCAAAAGGTCATTTGGTAAAAGAACTCGATGCACTTGGTGGACAAATGGCACTTGCAACCGATAATGCAGGGATTCAATTTCGAACCCTCAATCTCTCCAAAGGACCTGCCGTTAGGGGAAGCCGTGCGCAAATCGATATGGACAGATACCGCATCTACATGCGAACCATCATTTTAAACACCGAAAATCTGAGTGTTGCTCAAGAAGTTGCAGACGAAATTCTTACCGAAGATGGAAAAGTCACAGGCGTTATTACCGCCATGGGCAACCACTATCACGCACAAAAAATCATTATTACCACAGGAACATTTTTAAAAGGACTGATTCATATTGGTGAGTACAAACATGAATCCGGTCGTGTGGGAGAATTCCCTTCCATCAAACTCTCCGATTCCATTCGATCACTTGGCATCAACATGGGGCGCCTTAAAACGGGAACCTGTGCGAGAATCGATGCTAAAACGATTGATTTTTCGAAGATGGAACTTCAACCAGGAGATGAAAATCCCCTCCCTTTTAGCTTTAGAACCGATAGAGCAAGCTTTAAACCATTTCAACTCCCGTGTTACATCGCTTATACGAACGAAGAGACACACACGATTATCGAAAGCAATTTTCACAGAGCACCTCTTTTTACAGGTCAAATTAACGGCATAGGACCACGTTATTGCCCCAGTATTGAAGATAAAATCAACCGTTTCCGTGACAAAGAGCGTCACCATCTCTTTATCGAGCCTCAAACACGTGAAGCAACCGAATACTACATCAACGGTTTTAGCACCTCCCTTCCAACCGATACACAGCTGGGTATGATCCATTCGGTTGAGGGAATGGAAAATGCAAAGATTGTTCGCTTCGGATACGCTATCGAATACGACTATGTCGATCCAACGGAACTGAGACACACATTAGAAACCAAAAAAGTTTCAGGACTCTATTGCGCTGGACAAATCAATGGAACAACCGGTTATGAAGAAGCAGCTGCGCAAGGGTTGATGGCAGGCATTAACGCTTCTTTGGCACTTAACGATGAAGAGCCTTTGATTTTAAGACGTGATGAGGCCTACATTGGCGTCCTCATTGACGATTTGGTCACCAAAGGAACTAAAGAGCCTTATCGTATGTTTACCTCTCGTGCAGAGTATCGTTTGTTACTTCGCGAAGATAATGCCGATCTTAGACTCTCACCATACGGATATAAAATTGGCTTAATTGACGAACAGACACATGAGCGTGTCATCAAAAAGCAGCTACAATTAAATGAAGGTCTTACCTATCTTGAAGAGACCATGCTTACGCCTTCCAATGAGAACAACGCCTTTTTAGCAAGTATGGGTGAAGAGAAAATCACCGATAAAGTCACCCTCCAAAAGATTGTGGCACGTTCTGAATTTAGTGTTGAAAAATTGGAAAAATTGGCACCTATGGTTCTCTCATTTAGTGAAGAGGCCAAAGAGCAGATTTTGATTGAAGCCAAATATAAAAACTATATCGAAAAGCAAAAAGATCAAATTGATACCATGAAAGAGATGATTAATGTTAAGATTCCTCCTATGATGGATTTTAGCACCATTTCAGGGCTCAGTAATGAAGTTGTGGAAAAGCTACAACGCTTTAGCCCACCAACGCTTTTTGCAGCCAGTGAGATCAGCGGAATTACCCCTGCTGCATTGGATATTTTACATGTGTACATTAAAATGTTTAATAAAAAATAAAAATGTAACAAATAACTAATGACACAAATCATAGATTCTTAATAAATGATGCGATAAAATGGTTACAAATTAAACTACACGAAAGGAACAAAGAATGGCTGTTGAAACAAGCAGAAGAGACTTTATAGGCATGGCATTCGGCGGTTTTGCAGCAGCAGGTGGCGTAATAGCCCTTGGTGCTATGAAAAAAACTTGGGACCCGCTTCCAAGTGTACAATCTGCTGGATTCATCACCGTCGATTTATCTCCAATGAAAGAGGGAGAAGTCCAAACGATCCAATGGAGGGGCAAGCCGATTTTCATCTTGAAAAAAAGCGCAGATATGCCTAAAAATGAGAAACGGGACATTGTAGCTGCGGGCAGCACCTATGCGGTTATGATAGGGCTTTGTACCCACCTAGGATGTATCCCAACGTGGGCACCGGCTACGAAGCAATTTAAATGCGCCTGTCATGGTGGTCAATTTGATGCAAGTGGTGTCAACACTTTTGGACCACCACCAAGACCAATGGACATTCCTCCTTTTAAAATAGACGGAGCAAAACTTGTTCTTGGTGAAGAGGGACCAGAGTATAAAAAACTTGTTCCTAAGAAAGCGTAAAGGAGACAAACGTGGCAGAAATTAGAAAAGCGACAGGTTTTGTCGATTGGCTCGATCAGCGATTAGCAGTGAATAAGTTCATCAAAGTGATGATGACAGAGTATTGGATTCCTAAAAACATCAACTTCCTTTGGGCAATGGGTGTTGTTTTGATGGTTCTTTTTGTGATTCTTATTGTTTCGGGAATCTTCCTTTTAATGTACTACAAACCCGACATCAAACTCGCATTTGATAGTGTCAACTATACGATCATGCAAGAGGTCGAGTACGGCTGGTTATGGCGTCATATGCACGGTGTTGCAGCTTCTGCTATTTTCCTTGTCATTTACATTCACATGTTTACGGGTATTTATTACGGTTCGTATAAAAAAGGGCGTGAAATTATCTGGCTGACAGGTATGGCACTTTTTGGTATGTTCTCTGCTGAAGCGTTTAGTGGTTATATGCTTCCATGGGGACAAATGAGCTACTGGGCAGCGCAAGTTATTACTAACCTTTTTGGTGGTATTCCTTTCATTGGTGAAGCTTTAGTGGTTTGGATCAGAGGTGACTTCTTAGTTGCCGATGCAACCTTAACACGTTTCTTCATGTTACATGTACTCTTACTCCCGTTGGTTATTCTTTTACTCATCGCGGTTCACTTCTACTCATTAAGAGTTCCTCATGTGAATAACCAAGAAGCAGAAGTATTTGATTTTGATGTAGAATCTAAAAAATACCTTGATGGTAAAAAAGTTGAGTCTAAAGTCGTACCTTTCTGGCCGGTATTCCTCTCCAAAGATTTCTTTGTTGTAGGCGTTGCCCTTACCATCTTCTTCTATTTGGTCTGTTTCCACTTTGATTTTGCTATGGATCCTATTAACTTTGAACCTGCAAACAATATGAAAACACCTGCACACATCTACCCTGAGTGGTACTTCTTGTGGAGTTATGAAGTACTTCGTGGCTTCTTCTTTGACATTGCTGGCGTTGCTGCAATGGACATTGGTTTAGCTGCGTTTGGTTTTGCAAACGTGATCTTTATGCTTTTGCCGTTCCTTGATAGAAATACGGATCATGTAGCACCTGCACATAAAAGACCTCTCTTCTTTGTTTGGTTCTGGTTACTTTTAATTGATATGATCGTTTTAACCGTTTATGGGAAATTACCTCCAACAGGTAACAACGCATGGGTTGGCTTTGGTGCGACCATTACGTTTCTTGTCTTATTTATTCTTCTTCCAATTATTACTAAAATGGAAGCAAACTGTAAATGTAATAATGGAGGTTGCAAATGAGAGAGTTAAAAATATTAGCCGTTGTAATCTTCTTTACGGCGGTTGTTTATTGGGGCGTTGAGCCATTTGCGCATTCCCAAATGCATCCTCATGTTGCACCTGCTGATTTTGCCTTTAAAGATTTAGGGGTCAATGATAAAAAAGGTGATGCGACCAAAGGTGCTGAAACCTTTTTAAGTGCTGGATGTACGGGATGTCATGGTATCAGCTCACAAGGAATGGCTGCGCCTATGGATCATGCCAGTGCTTCTGCAAGTTTTGGCGTTGTGCCTCCTGATCTTAGCACTGCAGGTGCAATTTATGATAAAAACTTCCTAGCCGCTTTGATTAAAGATCCAACGAAAGCGCTTAAAGTCGAACATAAATTTAACGAATCTCGTCCACATCCAATGATTCAATTCTTTGGGTTAGGTGGTGATATTGACCAAGAAGTAGCTGATATTGTTGCCTATCTTCAAAGCATTGCTCCTGCAAAGCTTGATGATAAACAAGTCTATGCTGATGCATGCCAACGATGCCATGATATTAAGTATGACAAACTTATGAGCACGACAGATAAAGCTGCTCTCATGACGTACATGGGAACAGTACCGCCTGATCTTTCGATCATGATTCGCGCTAAAGGTGCTGAGTATCTTACAACCTTTATCAACAATCCACAAAAACAACTTGTAGGTACCTCAATGCCTCGCGTTGGGTTGAATGAAAAAGCTCAAAACCAAGTGATTGCTTATATGGAAAAAGTAGGCGATCGCAAAAAAGCTGAACGTGAAGATCTTGGGTATAAACTCATTGGTTATATGGTGCTCTTTACACTCCTTGCTTATGCTTGGAAAGTAAAAATCTGGAGAGAAGTTCACTAGAAAATATCTTACATGTAAAACGCCACCTTACGGGTATTAAGGTGGCGCTTTTTTTAAAAGGAGGAAATTATGAAACGCCTTCCCTTAACGATGCTATTTGCTTCCCTATCCCTTGTCTATTCCCTCAATGCAGCCGATCAAGTTGAAAAAATAAATGCCATGGTGATGCTCAATATGGAAAATGGCTTAGCCAATATTCAAAAGGGCTTTTTATACAACAATATGAAACTTGTTCAAGAGGGCATTGAGCAGGTTGAAAAAGAAAACAGTACGTATGATAATCGTGATGCTATCAAAGCTTTCTTGCCAGAGAGTAAAAAACAGATGGAAAATTTAGCGTTTATTAGCTCAAAGCGCATTGAAAATGCGGCTAAAGAGATGAAGTATTATTTATCGGTGAATCAACCGAGAAAAGCACATAATGCTTTTTCCGATATTGTTAATGCCTGTACAGATTGTCATACATTGATTCGTGGTTGGTAGGGGATTAGTAAGAAGGCCATCAGGCCTTTTTTGAGTCGTGGGTAACGTAGACGCCTTGGGCGCTTTGCCTAAGGTGTCGCGTTATTTAAATTAGCGCTCTTCATACGCTCCGATAGATGTAATGCGTTCATAACGTTTCGTCATACGCTCTTCATTGCTTAATTTATCAAGCTCTTCCAACGATTTGAGAAAATAATCTCCCAGTGCTTTGGCCGCACTCTCTTTATCACGATGTGCTCCAATAAGAGGCTCATCAATAATCGCATCAATCAATTTGAGCTGATAGAGATCTTCTGCTGTAATTTTCATCGCTTTGGTTGCATTTTCTTGCTTACTAGGATCGTTCCATAAAATAGCAGCACACCCTTCTGGGGAGATAACGGAAAAAACAGAATAACGCATCATCGCTACGCGATCACTCACACCAATCGCTAAAGCGCCACCACTACCACCTTCTCCAATAACAATAGAGATACTTTTCGTATTGAGTTTACTTAACTCAAAAAGGTTTCTTGCAATCGCTTCACTCTGTCCTCGCTCTTCTGCCGCGATACCAGGATAGGCACCTGGAGTGTCAATCAAGAAAAGAATCGGAAGATCAAATTTTTCTGCCATTTTAGCAATTCTAAGTGCTTTTCGATACCCTTCAGGATGTGGCATACCGAAATTGCGTTTGATTTTATTCTTAGTTCCTCGGCCTTTTTGCTCACCGATTAAAACGACTTTTCGCTCACCAATGTAGCCAATATAGGAGACAATCGCCGCATCATCCGCAAAGTTACGATCACCATGAATTTCATAGCTATCGTGCAAAAGAGCACGAATATAATCTAAGGCATAAGGACGATCAGGATGACGTGCAAGTTGAAGCTTTTGGTATTCACTTAGATTTTTATAGGTTTTAGAAATCTCTTTTGAAAGTGTTTTTTCTAAAATCTCAACTGCATGGCTATCGCCTTTGATTTTGGCGTTGGAAATATCCTCATCAATCTGCTTAATCCCATTCTCAAAATCTAAATAAGTAGCCACTAGAATTCCTTACACACGCTTAAAGATAACAGAACCATTCGTTCCACCAAAACCAAACGAATTACTCATCGTATATTCTGCTCTGCATTTACGTGCAACATTAGGGATATAATCAAGATCACAATCTGGATCTGTATTCTCTAAATTGATCGTTGGAGGTAAAATTTCATCACGCATAGCCATTAAACAGACAACGGCTTCAATCGCACCCGCAGCCCCTAAACAGTGACCGATTTGACCTTTGATAGAGCTAATTTGTGGCACATTTGCACCAAAAATTTCTTTAATAGCGGCTGTTTCATTTTTATCATTTGCCTGAGTACTTGTACCATGCGCATTGATATAATCAATTTTAGGACGTCCTGCCATCTCATAAGCTGCTTTCATCGCACGAAGTGGACCATCTAAGCTTGGAGAGGTAATATGACTGGCATCGCCACTCTCACCAAATCCAACGACTTCGCCATAAATATGTGCGCCGCGAGCTATTGCATCTTCATAAAATTCGAGTACAAGCGAACCTGCACCTTCTCCCATAATAAATCCATCACGGTCTTTATCAAAAGGGCGAGAAGCGTGTTTTGGGTCATCATTACGTGTAGAGAGTGCTTTCATCGCAGCAAAGCCACCGATACCTGAAGCACAAATCGCCGCTTCTGCACCAACAACAAGCATTTTTTTAGCACCACCTGTTATCATTGTTTTGGTCGCATCGCTAATCGCGTGAGTTCCTGCGGCACATGCCGTAACGGAAGAAAGGTTAGGTCCTTTTAAACCATATTCAATCGAAACCATACCACCTAACATATTAATGAGAGCCGATGGAATGAAAAAAGGAGAAATTTTACGCGGTCCTACCGTGTTAACAATCACAGAGTTTTTCTCAATAACGACTAATCCGCCAATACCTGAAGCCGAACTGACACCAAAACTCTCTGACTCATAGTCTTCAAATTTAGCATCTGCCATTGCTTCTTTAGCTGCTGCAAGTCCTAATTGAATAAAACGGTCCGCTTTTTTAACCTCTTTTGGGTTCATAATCGTATTGGGATCAAAATCAGTGATTTCGCCAGCGATGGTAACAGAATGCTCGGCTGTGTCAAACGAACTAATGCTTTTAATGCCACATTGACCTTCAACGATAGCTTTAAAAGAACTCTCTTTATCCAAACCTAATGAATTAATCATTCCTATACCTGTAACAACGACTCTTTTCAAATTTTTATCCTCTTTAGTGATCTTTGTGGGAAGGGGAGAACCCGCTTCTTAGCGGGTTATGTGTGTTATAAAATTATTTATGTGTTTCAATGTAAGACATAGCATCTTTGACAGTGACAATTTTTTCAGCGTCAGTGTCTGGAATTTCAATGTCAAATTTCTCTTCGAGTGCCATAACGAGCTCTACAACATCCAAAGAATCTGCACCCAAATCTTCTACGAATTTTGAATCTTCTTTTACCTCGTCAGGATTTACATTTAATTGTTCAACAACCACCGCTTTTACATCATCAAATAGTGCCATTTACTAGCTCCTTTAAAAAATTTCCACTATTTTATCAAAAAAACCTTTAATTTGAATTTGGTACATGTAAACTCGTGTTTACATGTACATGCCACCATTCACTTTTAAAACTTCGCCTGTGATGTAGCTGGCACTATCGCTAAGCAAAAAAGCAACGGATTCTGCGATGTCTTTGGGACTTCCAAAACGTTTAAGAGGGATTTTTGATGTGTAGGATTCTTTAATCTCATCACTGAGTTTATCCGTCATCTCTGTCGCAATAAAACCAGGTGTTACCGCGTTAAAGCGGACATCTCTTGCACTTCCTTCTTGCGCGAAGCTTTTAGTCATGGCAATCAAACCACCCTTGCTCGCACTGTAATTGACTTGTCCTGCATTACCAGTCTCTCCGACGATAGAAGCAATGTTAACCACACAGCCAAAACGTTTTTTACTCATCGCTTTCAGCGCTTCACGGCATCCAATAAACGCCGAAGTAAGGTTAATGTCAATCACAGAGGTAAAATCCTCTTTTTTCATACGAATAGCGAGTTTATCGTTGGTAATGCCTGCATTGTTTACCAAATAGGCGAGTTCCCCATCCGCATCCACAATCGTTTTGATACCTTCCACAAAAGCCTCTTCGTCCGCTACATCAAAACCAATGACGGCTGCTACGCCACCATTTGCTTCAATTTCTGCTTGGATTGCATCGGCTTGCTCAGGGCGAGAACGGTAATTTATCCATACTTTAAGACCATACCCTGCAAGGGTTAATGCAATCTCTTTACCAATACCGCTGGCTGCACCTGTAATTAAAACATTTTTTCCACTAAATTTCATTCTTTTCCTTTTACATGTAATTCATTTTTAGTTTTATACGCCAGAAAATTCGACTAACGGTTTGTCCATTTCACTAGGAATGGGTAAACCCATCAATTTCAAAACGGTTGGCGCAATGTTATTGAGTCCACCTTTTTCAACTTTGTGAACACGTTCGTCTATCACAAAGCCATAGACATCAAAGGTGGTATGATTGGTCAGTCGTGCGCCCACATCATCAAACATCTGTTCGCAATTTCCATGATCGCTTGTGATCACGACAGCATAATCTGCGATTTTTGCTTTGTCTAAAAGTCGCCCCAGTTGCTCATCGACGGCTTCTACAGCGCGCGTCGCGGCTTCTAAACTCCCCGTATGTCCTACCATATCGCCATTGGCAAAATTCACCACGATAAAATCATACTGCTCATCCATAGCTTTTAACACCGCATCACCCACCAACGAAGCGCTCATTTTGGGTTCAAGATCATACGTTTTTACTTTGGGGCTGGGAACCAGAAGTCTGGTCTCGCCCACTTTTGGCTCTTCAATGCCCCCATTAAAAAAGAAGGTCACATGCGCATATTTTTCCGTTTCAGCGGTATGAAACTGCGTCAGTCCTGAGCGAGAAATCACATCGCACAATGTATTTTGTGGTGCATCGGCTTGAAACATAATGGGAAAAGGAAAACTGCTGTCGTACTCTGTCATTGTTATGGACGCAACACCGTTAAGGGTACGCGAAAATTCTCCAAATTCACTAAAACCAATCGCCTTTGAAAGTTCGCGCATACGATCATTTCGGAAATTTGCAAAAATGACACCATCATCACTGTGCATGCCATTATAAGGCTCAAATGCTACAGGTTCAATAAACTCATCGGTGATACCTTGGTCATACATCCCTTGTAAATATGTTTTTACATGTAAAGTAGATTTGGGCTTTGCATCCACCATGGCGCGGTATCCCTGCTCCACTCTTTCCCAACGATTATCACGATCCATACTAAAAAACCGCCCGGAGATAGAAGCGATGCTAATGTTTTCATTGCAAATGGTTAAAAGTTGTTCTAAAAATCCAATGCCAGAGGTGGGAGAGACATCGCGTCCATCGGTAATGACATGTAAATACACCTGTTTACCAGATGCTTCCACAATCTTTGCAAGATCCATAATATGATCAATATGGGAATGTACACCACCATCGCTTAAAAGCCCCACAATATGGATAGTTCCTTTTACATGTAAAAGCTGCGTCAGTGCTGGATTGGATGCCAGTGAGCCATCGTTTGCCGCGAGTGAAATTTTCACCAAGTTTTGGTACAAGATGCGACCACTCCCGATGCACATATGCCCTACTTCGCTATTGCCCATCTGCCCATCAGGAAGACCAACACTCAGTCCAGATGTTGCTATAAAGGTGTAAGGAACCTCTTTAAAAAGCTTGTCGTAGGTTGGTTTATGGGCTTGCGCAAAGGCATTGGCAGTTTGGCTCACATTGTGTCCAATGCCATCGGTAATAATAAGTAATGTTTTTTTAACGTGTGGTTTCAAAATCATACCTTTGTTATAAGCTTATAAGCAATATCTTACTAAAATGTTGCTTTTATAAAAATATATCTCTAGAAGCTGGAAACAACATTCATGCTATATGCTCTTTACAAACTCACCTCAATTAACCTGTTCCAATATATTACAGTACGTGCTGGAATCGCCTTCTTTTTAGCCTTTTTTTTAACCATCTATTTGATGCCAAAATTTATTAAATGGGCAAAATCACGCAATGCCAACCAACCTATTTATTCACTCGCCCCAGAATCACACCAAAAAAAATCTAAAACGCCCACCATGGGAGGCATCGTCTTTTTGTGTGCCGCTACCCTTTCTATTTTAGTATGCGCGCGTATGAATAATCTTTTTGTCCTCTTAGGACTTGCTTGTATTTTGCTTTTTGGACTGATTGGCATGAAAGATGATCTCTCAAAAATTTTGGGAAAAAGTAACACCGCAGGCCTCTCGCCTCGTGCTAAAATGGGCTTGCAAATCCTTGCTTCATCCATCATCGCTTTAGTGTTATACATTACCGTCGATCTGGACACCACTTTTTTTGTCCCTTTTTATAAATTCCCTCTTTTTGACATGCACCTTCTTGCCCTTGGATTTTGGGTCTTAGTCATCGTCTCTGCCAGCAATGCAGTAAACTTGACCGATGGACTTGATGGTCTAGCAACCGTTCCAGCGATTCTTTCAATTTTCTCGCTTGCAGTCTTTGTTTATGTTGGTGGCAACGCCTTTTTGAGCAGTTATTTGCTTCTTCCAAAAGTCGGTGGAAGTGGTGAAGTGGTTATCGTAGCCACCGCTGTCATGGGATCACTTGTAGGCTTTTTATGGTTTAACTGCTACCCCGCAGAAATTTTCATGGGCGATAGCGGCAGTCTCAGTGTTGGAGCATTTATAGGCTATATGGCGATTATTTCGAAAAATGAGATTTTATTACTCGTTATTGGTTTTGTTTTTGTACTTGAGACCGTTTCGGTTATTTTACAGGTAGGAAGTTTTAAAACACGCAAAAAACGTATTTTCCTTATGGCGCCGATCCATCACCACTTTGAGGTGAAAGGTTGGCCAGAAAACAAGATTATCGTGAGATTTTGGATTATTGCTCTCATGTCAAATCTTTTAGCACTTACGGCATTGAAGATCAGATGATAACACTATTTGGACACGGAAAAACAACCAAAGCGATTGCAAAACGCTTTGCAGGGCAATGTCAAATCTTTGACGACAACTTTACATGTAAAGAAAAAGATGCGTTGGGTAACCTCTTGTTACCTCCCTCAGAATTCGATCCAAGCGCAAGTAGCGTAGAGATCCCAAGCCCAGGTTTTCCCTCTCATCACCCGCTCATTCAAAAAGCACGCAACGTGGTGAGTGAATACGACTTTTTTAAAGAGTCGATGCCTTTTAGCATTTGGATCAGTGGAACCAATGGCAAAACGACCACAACCCAAATGTGTGAATTCCTCCTTCAAGCACAAGGTGCACAAGCGGGCGGAAATATCGGAACGCCTTTAGCAGAGCTGAGTGAGCAATCGCCTATCTGGATCTTAGAGACCAGCTCATTCACCTTTCACTATACCAAAGTCACGGCTCCTGACATTTACCTTCTTCTTCCCATCAAACCAGACCATTTAACATGGCACGGAAGCATGGAAGCGTACATTGAAGCAAAACTTTCACCCCTTGCACGTATGCGGGAAGGAAGTGTGGCAATTCTTCCTAAAGCCTATGCAAACGTTAAAACACTAGCCCATGTCATTGCCTATAACAACGAAGAAGACTTGGCAGAGCAGATGGGCATAGACATTGCAAAAGTGAATTTTAAAACACCCTTTTTACTTGATGCTGTTCTTGCAACATGCGCGCAAAAAATTCTTTTAGACCGTGTTGATTATGACCTGCTTAATACCTTTAAAATCGATCATTACAAAATTGAAGAGTTTCATGACAAACAAGGACGTCTTTGGGTCGATGACTCCAAAGGAACCAATGTTGATGCCACGATAGAAGCGCTCAAGCGCTATAAAAACGACGAAATCCTCATTGTCCTAGGCGGTGATGACAAAGGTGTCGATTTGCAAGAGCTATTTGATTTTATGAAACCTTTACATGTAACCGTTTTTGCTATTGGCACCAATACGGAACGCCTTGCTTCTTTTGCGCAACAAGAAGGCATCCAACTGCACAAATGCTTTGTGATTGAAGAGGCTATGAAGCAAATTCATGCAGTGCATACAACCAAAACGGTAGCCCTACTCTCGCCAGCAGCGGCAAGTTTAGATCAATTCAAATCGTATGCGCACAGAGGTGATCGCTTTAAAGAGTTAGCACTAGCTTAGTCATAAGCTAGTCTTAAAGTTTTTAAGCTATAATTTCAACTCTTCAAAGAGTGGCTGGATAGCTCAGTCGGTAGAGCAGGAGACTGAAAATCTCCGTGTCGGCGGTTCGATTCCGTCTCCAGCCACCACTCACCTTCTTTTTATTAATCAACACATTTTTTAAAGTCTACAAAATACCTTAAATCATTATTTTAATTAATTCCGTAAGTCCATTGATAACTTTTTAGTTTTCTATGTCTAAAATTTTTGACAGTACAGTGTATAACACTGTCATTTATTATTGGAAAGTCGATACTACTGTTATCGGAAGTACCTATAAAAAATACTAAATGTATAAAGATCGAAAAGAAACAAGAACAGCACATAATCTGACATTTCAAAAATTGCAGAAAATGCCTTTTGCTCTATAATGGCAGAATCATATTTATCTCATTCTACTGTCAACACTTCTTATATGATCAAATCCTTTTAATTTCCTACTAATAGCTCCCCTTCCTACCAAGTACAACTAAAACTGTTTTTATTAATATTTGAATATCAAGTTCTATAGACCAATTTCGTACATACCATACATCGAGTTGAACTCTTTCATCATAGTCAATGTCATTGCGACCACTTACTTGCCATAGACCAGTAATACCCGGTTTAACCGCTGTAAAATACTCAAAATACTCACCGTATTTTTGAATCTCAGCTTCGGTGATGGGGCGAGGACCCGACAAAGACATTTCTCCTTTTAAAACATTAATCAATTGTGGTAATTCATCTAAAGAGGTTTTACGTAAAAATTGACCTATTTTTGTAATTCGTGGATCATTTTTTAATTTAAAGTCTTTTGCCCACTCTTCTTTACTCTCTACAGATGATTGAAAAAGCAATTCTAGGCGCTCTTCTGCATCAATGAACATTGTCCTAAACTTATAGACTTTAAATTTTTTTCCTTCTAATCCTATACGTTCATGTGAGAACAAAGGATGCCCTTTGGTTGAAATATAAACAATGATATAAAGCCATATTAAGAAAGGTGCTGTTACGATCAATGCAGTCAAGGCAAGGCATGTATCAAATCCTCGTTTTAACCATTGATCAACAGGGCTTAAAAGATTGTTTTTAATGTAAAATGCCATCCCTTTATGATAAATTGAACTAATAAGTTCTCCATTTATTACCGGTATTTTAGACATCTTTGGAAGAACAATTACTTTTAGGATACGGCGTTGAATATGATTGACCAAACTATTCAAATCAAACATAGTGTTGCTTTCTAAATCAATGACCGCTACTTCAAATTGGTTATTTTCGAGCAATCTATCAAGTTCTAGCGCAACAAGTTTTGGGGATAAGGCATCTACATTAAAAACCTCATGAATGTCATAGCCAAAAGGATTACCTTTCGCAAACCATGACTGGATATTTTTTAAGCCCTTATCATCACAGATTACAAAAACTGGTTGTCTAAAAAATTTGAATTTGAAAAAAATCTTTTTAAGATAATAAGACCATAATGCATTAAAATTATTAAGTATATAAAATGCGCATACTATAGCTCGAGAAGTCAGATCATTTGTTTTTGAAAGCACAACAATAATCAAAATAACGGAAAATGCAAAAAAGTTTGCTTTGAGCGATAATGTAATTGCATTAACAGTAACCATGCGATTTGTCATTAAACGTAAGTAAAAATAGCTTAACATATAAATACAAATCATCCAATTATAATGGAATAAATTATAGTATGTATCCATCTCTAAAAAAATATCTGCTACCATAAAAGATAAATAGAGATTTACGGTTAAAAAAATAAAACTTATTATAAATTTAAGTAGAAAGTATCGCACGTATCCTCCCAATCAATAAATTTAATATGAACGCTAAATAAGAGCGTGATATACTCAAAAGATATTTTAGATTATGAAATATTTACTTTATATTTGAATACAAAACTGACAAAAAGGCATCTGTTTGCTCTAAATATTACACACAATTATTAACACTTTCATATAAAAAGGATTAATCCCAAGTTTCGTACAATACCATATTTCCAGATTTTATATTTGAATAAAAATCTTATTTTTTCGAGCTTATTCAGTGAAGGAAATTGTTGAAAAGCTTGTAGCATCTCTTTTGTTTTGCCATCCAAATCATTTTTATAGATTTCTAAAAATTTATCGGTTTGTATAATATATTTATGAAAAGAATTTTGGGCTAAAAATTTATTTAATATATATTTAAAGCCATATTTTTTTGCCCCTGTATCATTATGCTCATGTTGTCGATACAACATGAGAGGCTTGTCGATATAGCCAACTTTACCAAATGTTGAAGCAACCATTGCTATCCACCAATCATGCATTATAGCTTCCGGAGGAATTGTTTTTATCTTTTTAGCTAATACATGATTGATCATCATCGTACATCCAGTTACGACATTATGCAATACTAAATAATGCAATTTATCTCTTGCAGGATTAATGTGCTGATATTCCCAAAAAGACGTAGCTCGTATATCCAGTTTCTCATTGACAACTGTAATATCACTATGCACTAAAAGAGGTAAAGATATGGACTCTTTTTCAAGTTCTTTCATCTTATTTAGTGTCTTTTGTATTTTATCACTATACCATACATCATCTTGATCACAAAACATAATATATTGGGCATTCATCGCGACAGCTTTATTCATTAAAAACTCAAAGCTTTTTTTTACCCCTAATTTTGTTCTATCATCTAAGAGTTCTACATGTAAAGATGTATTTTGTATAAACTCTTTAACGAGCTCATAGCTTGTATCCGTTGAACCATCATCTCTTACTAATAAAATAATATGCGGTATATTACCAGATTGTTGTTCTATAGAGTTTAGTTGTTCTTTTAAAAAAGAATCTCCGTTATAAAGAGAAAGACATATAGCTACCATTAACAAAACGGCTTATAATACTTTTCATCTGCTAAAGCTAACATCTCATTATCTCCTGAACTATCGCCATATGCGTAGATATATTCAAATTCATTAAGATTATATTTTTCTCGAATACGAATGCTTTTCTCCGCACCATAACAATTTTTTGAAAGGAATAACCCAGTGACTATACCATCTAATATTTCAAATTGTGTAGCAATCACATCCATACCATTTTGTTGGCACCAAGGGGCTAACCAAGATTCTAAAGATGCGGAAACAACTACTACTGTATGCCCTTCATTTTTATGCCACATGATTCTTTGCATGGCTTTCGGACGAACAATATGTGATATCTCTTCTAAAGAGTATTTCGTAGCTATTTTGTTAAATACTGATTCTGCCCAACCTTTAAAAAAATAAGAGAGCATTTGTTGTTTTGCAACATCATTAGGAATGAATTTTAATTTGTATAAAATTAATAGTGGTGAAAGAATTAGACAACCTATCAAAAATTTTCTAGAACCAACAGCAAATCGAATAAATTTCATTAAACTGTCATGTGTTGTAATCGTTCCATCAAAATCAAAAAAAGCTATTTTCTGATTCATATACTCATCTTTTTAAACATGTGCTCTGGTATATGCTTAATAATCAGCATAATAAATTTCCAAATACCTTTCGTATAAAGTACATCTTTTCTTTTTTGTTGCGCACAAAAAATATCTTTTGCTACAGCTTCTGGCTCAGCTGTTAACTTTGCTGGTAAGTTAAGCCCTGCTGTCATCTTAGTGTTGACAAAGCCTGGCTTAACCGTAAGCACATATACGTTACTGGGCAACAATCTATTGCGCAGCCCAGATAAATAAGCACTAAATCCAGCTTTAGCACTTCCATAGATATAATTTACTTTTCGGCCACGATCCCCTGCTACAGAGCTAATTCCTACAATAAAGCCATTTCTTTGTTTTTCAAAATCATTGGCTATTAGATTGAGTAAACTGACACACCCTGTAAAATTTACATGTAAAGTATTGAGTGTTTCTTGTAGGCTATTTTCAGCTTCTTTTTCTCCAACCATGTACCCTACCGCCAGAACAACACCGATAGGCTTTGGATTCAAAGTTTCATAGAACACTTGATGCGATGAAAAATCAACAATATCTAATTCTTTCAAAACAACATTTCTCTGACTACGTATCATGATGTCATTTGCAAGTCCTGTAAGCTCTTCTGATTTTCGACTTGCTAATATGAGATCATACCCATTCTTTGCATATTCTTTTGCGACTGCTTTTGCAATGTCACTTTTTGCTCCTACAATTAGTATATAGCTCATAGCCCAACCCTCTTACTTTGAAGAGAATGAAACTTTTGATCTGCTCCACTGGATTTTCGATACGCTCTAAAAGTATCAATTTTAGGATATCCTCCCTCAAATGTCTTTTGACTCACACGAACATCTTTGGTCAAATACATTCTACCGCCATATTTTACGACGATTTCATCTAGTTTATTTAAAAGTTCAAAAAGCCCTTTCTCAATTTTAAAATCCAATGCGAGGCTGTACCCTTCCATTGGAAAAGAGAGATAATTCTCATTTGCTTTGCCATAGAGCTTTAGTACTGCCAAAAATGAGCCTTTCCCACTCGCAGCGATTTTACCAAGGATTTCTTGAAGCCCTTCGTAACTGGCCTCTTTAGGTAAGATGAACTGATACTGAGTAAATCCACCTTTGCCATAAATTCTATTCCAATTATTGATAGCATCCAAAGGATAAAAGAAAGTATCAATATCTACTGTTTGTTGAGAGATCCCATTTGGAGCTTTACCGTAGTAGAGCCAATTAAACACTTTTACAGTAAGGTTATTTAGAGCAAAGGAGGGAAACATAAAAGGGATAGTGAGTTTTTTCTTCTCTTTAAAATTCAGATCTCCATCATCCGCAAAGTCGCCCACCATCAATACACATCGGCCGATATTCTCATCTTTCGCTAAACAATCTATCCAGGCTACAGAATACGGCATATATGCATACTTTTCAAATGCTTCAAATGTCTCTTTGAGATTTTTTGTTTTAATTGTTGTTTGATTGATGTTTTTAGAGTTAATTTTTTTAAGAGCAATCTTAGCATCTAAAATTACACCCGTAAGCCCCATCCCCCCACACGTAGCCATAAAGAGTTCATCTCCCTTTTTACATGTAACGGTATCCCCATTTGATAACATCACGCTCATCTCGTGAAGAGACTCACTAAAACAACCCTCAACATGATGATTTTTCCCATGAATATCACTAGCGATAGCACCACCAACTGTAATAAGTTTTGTTCCTGGTGTTACTTTGAGAAACCACCCTTTTGGAACACAAACTTCTAAAATTTCAGAAAGCAGCACACCACTTTGACAATGAACAATACCTGCTATTTCATCGAATTCGAGGAAATAGTTATAGGGCTTGCAATAGACAATATTTTGAGCTATTGCACTATCTCCATAGCTTCTACCATATCCATAGGGAATACATTCTTTTATACTTTTAAGTAATTTGTGTAAACTTTCTCTATTATGGAATAAAAAGCTTTTATTTTTTATTTTTGGATACATACCCCAACTTAGTAAATTCATGTTCTTTCCTTAGAAATACAATTTATAATTTTTATACTCAAATTATATTTACAGCATAAAAATTTATACAATATTTTATTTAAAACTAAAATATTTATGCCCAATAAAACTTGTAAAAACAGGACATATTACACCAAATGCATGGGCGATTGCTTCTGGATAAAATGAAAGTCCAAAATAAGGTAAAACATAGTGGGCTAGCACAAGACTTATAATATACATTTGTACTATTGCTACAATATTGACCACAATAAAGTAAAAAACTTCTTTTTGTATCGGATGCGAGCTTTTTTCAAAAACGAATAATTTAGAGAGTACAAAAGCTATAATCATACCAGTAATATATGCTAATAGTATGGATTTTTCATATGAAATAAATTCATTATAAAAAAATCTACTTCCAAAGTTGACAATTGCTGCAAAACCACCTACTGATAAAAAAACAAGAAACTGTTTTGATTTAAAATCAGCTATCATTTATTATTCTTTTAGCTATTTTTCTACCATATCCTATTGATTCACTAATGCCTCTGTCTTCTGGATAATAATAGGATGTATCCGCTATCCAAAGACCTTTAATAGGACATTTCACATCAGGTAATGTTACTAAAAAATTTGGTTCGCAGATCGGTTGTGAAAAATAATACCGATGTACTTTTATACTTACAATGTCATTAATTGCTAAATTTGGATTAATTATATTAAAATATTTGATTACTTTTTCTTTAAATACTTCATCGTTATCACTAAATTTTGCATTAGTTTGTGGCATATAGTATGGTACATACACAATATGTCCCACGTCAGGATTGAGATTACTGTATTCTATAATGCCAGGAATGTCCATAGTATCGTCATTGATATTAAGCCAGAAATTTTGAGTAAGTGGTTTTCTTAATTTTACAATAACACATACACATCCTATATTTATTTTTGATTTATATTCTTTTAGCAACGCTGTTGGCAAATCTAAAGCAATTTTTGAAACAAGAGGTAAAGGGATGGTTGACACTACACTATCAAATGCCAAAAATTTTCCATCAACTTCGATACCTTTTACATATTGATCATTCATCACAAGTTTTGTTACAGCAGAAGACAATCTAAATTCTCCTCCATTAGATTCAATGAAACTCTGCATAGCATGAAGTAATGTTATAGAACCACCACTTAAATAGCCTAACTTTTCTTCAAATAAATTGTATCGTGATCTTCCAATTCTTCTAATTCTACTCCATATCCAAGGAGCTGAAAGATTATTTGAATACTCATAAAATTTAAGTGCAAAAAGCTTTTTCCAAAGTTTATTAAAGGCTTCTTCTCCTATCCATTTTTTTATCCAAGTTGTAGCATCACTCTTCTCTAATGGTTTCCAATTGTTACGTTTAGTTGACACGAAAGCATGAAATCCATAGCGAAGCTTTGCCATAATACTCAATCCATTAAACTTTAAAAGAGCAATAGGATTTCCCCATGGCTGAACCTTTCCATCAAACCAATACCCCATTTTAGTACTGACCCAATGAAGCTTATTTTTTAAATTTAACTCATCTAGAATTTCAAAGAAAGCTGTGTCACTCGTACAATGAAAATGATAATAGCGTTCTATCCCCAAACCATCAAAATCAAAAATTGCGGACATTCCCCCAATTCGATCATCTGCTTCAAAAATAATTGGATTATATCCATCCTTAACTAGTTGATAAGCAACAGATAAGCCCATAGGTCCTGCCCCAATAACAGCAATTGTTTTTTTTTGCATCAAAACTCCAATATATATTGACTATAAACTGGATCATTGAATGTTTCATTCATTGCTTGTTCAAAGGATGTAGGTTGTACGCCAAATATATCCCACCAAGAAATAAGCTCAAAATGATCATCAGCAATCAATGCCTCAAGTTGTTGGGTTGTGAAAGGAGGATTTTTACTGAAAAGAGCATAAGACCACATTAAAAAATAAAAAAGGTAATAAGGGATAGTGATTATAGGCGTTTTAATATTTTTAACTCTTTTAATTGTTCGTATAATATCAATATAGTCAATTTTCTCACATCCAGTGATATTATATACAATATTTTGAGGCTGTTTTTCTATGACACTAATAATAATATTACAAAAATCTTTTTCATATAATGGCTGACGCATATATTTTCCATGACCTGGAATTGGAAAAAATGGCACTCTTGCCATAAAGCGACTGAGCCAGCCTAAATGTTTTCGATCAAACCAACCGAACATAAGCGTAGGTCTTAAAATGCATTTCGAAATCCCTGATTCTAACACCAGTATTTCTTGCTCTTTTTTAGTATTTGTGTAAAAATCATTTGCTTTGGAGTTGACGACTGATGAGCTTATATGAACCAAATAAGGAATACCATATCTTTTTATCACTTCTAAAATCAATTTAGTTGAATCAATGTTATTTTTGATAAAAGGCTCTATCGTTGGCGCCCCTATTTGTGCTTGTAACATGACAACAACATCTGCCCCATCAAACCCTTTCTCCCAGTCTCCACTTTGAGATAAATCTGCACAGATACATGTAATTTCAGAATGTAACTCTTTTAAAATTTCAAGATTAGTAGAATGTTTATCAATAGCAACAAGATTTTTATACCCTTTCTCCATTAATTGTATAATTAGATTTTGCCCAACTAGACCCGCAGCTCCAGCAATAATAATCTTACTCACTTTTGTCATTTTCAAATTCCTTTAATAATGATATAAAAACTCACTATCCATCCTACAACAACACATTTTAAAAATGAATCTTTTAAAATAAGTTTAGTTGGACTTCCACTATTTTCATCTACAAACGTTAATTGCATATAACGTAAAATACCTATTAACACAAAAAAAGAAGTTAAATAAAGATAATGCGTGCCGAGCCTTGTTGTTACTTCAGGAGAAACTGTATACAAAATATATGACATTACAGTCACCCCTGCCATTAAAGTCATAGCTGCATTTACCATCTCAAGATTGTAACCGTCGATATTTTTACGTGTTTTTTTTCCTTCTAAAGCCAATAAACAATCATCTCTTCTTTTTGCTAATGCTAAAAATAAAGCTAATACAAATGTTACGAGAACAATCCACATTGATGGAGAATTATGAATAAGAGCTGCTCCTGCGTAAATTCGTAAGACAAAACCAACAGAAATAATCGATATATCTAAGATTGAAATATGTTTTAATTTAAGGGTATAAGCTACATTTATTACAATATAAGTTAAGAGAATAAACACAAAAGGATAAGATAAATACATAGATGAAATTAGTGAAATTATTAATAATCCTAAAATTAATAAAATTGCCAGCCTTTTAGAAATTGCACCATTTGCTAGAGGTCTATTTTTCTTCGTTGGATGATCTTGATCTTCATGAATATCATAATAATCATTGAAAATATAAATTGCACTTGCTGACAAACTAAATAAAAAAAATCCAATACTTACACGAAATACTTCTTCAATATTGACATCAAATGTAAAAAAGAGTGGTGCAAATAAAAAAAAGTTCTTAATCCATTGATGGGGACGAAATAAAATAAGTATATTTTTCATGATGACCTTAATACTTAACTATTAAATTTTGTTTCAATTTCTAAACCTAATTAATCCAGAATAAATATATTTTATATCTAATATAAATATCCAAATATAAGAATAGACCAATAGCAGCATAATCAAAGCTAAATAGTCAAGATGTAAGCAATTCAATAATGGGATAATGCCCCACACGATTGATGAATATATAAAAATAAATGGCGCTATGATATATTTCAAAATTAAAAAGTATGTCTTAAACATATACGTAAAAGATGCAAGTGTCAATGCAAAAAGCATATTATATGGCAAATGAGGAATTTCAAAAGGTGCCATAAAAATCAAAAAATACAGAACAATAGTGAATAAAGAAGAAGGAAATACCAAGTTCAATGATATTTTATCATTTGAAAAATCACCTAAAGACATAGGCTGTTGAAAAAAATTCTTTATGAGGCATATCAATGCAACTAGTGCAGCGATAATAACGACAATATTACCTGAGAAGAGATGCAACACATCCATTATCCTAGACTTATTCAAGAACTTATCTGCACCAAAATCAAAAACACTATACTCTTCTGCATGAATAAAAAGCTGAGAGAACAAATGAATTTTTTGCTCAAGCCACTGATTAAATGTTAAATTTGTATATGTCTCATAAAGCATCATCCATAAACCATTTTTAGGGTTAGCAAAACCAAAATTTCCAGTTAGTGCAAATTTTAAAAGAGGATCATCACTTGGAAGTATATAATGTTTATATACAGACCACGTTGCTAACATAAATAGAATAAGACAAGTTGTATAAATTATTCTTTTGACATTTTTTAATTTGTATATAAAGACAATGAATACAGGTAGCATAAAAAAAGCATTTGAAGCATGCGCAAGTATACTAAATGATATAAGAAAGCTAAAAAGTATTGATGAGTACGATAAAACTTTATATTTTAGAAGAACTACAATAGCAATAAGTCCAAAAGTAGCTCCAAAAACTTTTGGCCACCCGTATATAGAATTAAAAAGAACAAAAGGAATGAATGCAATAAGCAATATAATTTGGATGGATTGTTTAAACGATAAGTTGAAAGAAGATTTAAGAAAATACAAACTTGCAGGTGCCCATAATGTGTTAATAACTATTGCTAAAATATTGTAAGCGATTCCACTTAAATACCTACCATCGTTACTAATCTGCATAAATCTAAAAATATCTGTCAATAAAAGATGTGTACCAGTTAATAAAGGGGTTCTATCTGTTGGCCGCCATCCTCCTTGATTAATAAAAAGCTCATATAAATTAGCTTTACTTTTAATTAACTCAGCAAATAGCCAAGGTAACTCATTATCAGAAGATCTTGTTGCTGGCCAAAATCTAAAATTTGGTTCCCAGTGACCAAGTCCATTTGTACCTGCAAATAATAATGTAAAATAAAAAAATGAAAGTAAAATCCATATAAATAAATAAGGACTAAGCTCTTCATAAATAAACTTAATATTTTGTTTTTGTGTGTATAAATATACAAGAGCGAATAATAAAAAAACTAACGGCATAATTCTAAAAAAACTACTCAAGTAAAATACGCTTAATGATATTAATCCTATTGAGATCATTCCAAAAAGAAATAAATGCGAATTTTGTCCATCAAAATGCTTATATGCATATTCAGCACCTACTAAAATATATATACTGAGCACTAATAATGAAATTAAGAAGTAAGGAAGCATTCCAATAAAGCTTTTCTTCAAAAAAGACAAATAGCTTATTTCAAATATACTTCCAAGTCCTATATTATAAGCGCCATTTGATTTAAATTGAACTTCTGCGCCATCTAAACAAAAGTTTGGTGGAACTTGAATGATGGATTCTTGAAAAGTTGTATTAACACTTCCTTTAAATATTTCGATTGCATTTCCATCTTTTTCACAAACCAGAGAAACAAAGTCATTTTCTATAGGAGCACGAGTAGTACCCGTAACTGGAATAGAGAGAATCTTTCCATTAATATTTGGCAAGGGAAGATACATATTTATTGGAATAATTCCATCATTTGGTCCCCAAGATCGATAAAGTATGCCATCTTGAGAGTTCACTATTGAATTTCGTATAAAAAGACTTTCTTTCCCGACTTGTTTTAAAATCACTTTATGACTATTTTCTAATGGTAAGTTCCAATTACTTTTCACTAAAGACTTGGCAGAAGGTTCTGGAACAAAGCTAATACTGACAGATATTAATACGATGAGAATAATTAACCATTTAAATTTCATATTTTTCATAACTTACTCCGGAACTGATCCATTCTAATAAATGTTGATGAAAATTCATGAAGTAATTTCTCAAGTTTTTGGTAACATGAGCTGATACCATGGTAATGTATAAATCTCTCTATCCCTTTAATTTCCAACTTAGGTTGATTTATATCTATTTCTCTTGGATGCAAATAGATAAATACTGGATGTTCATTTCTATTTTTAGATTTGATTGCCATATTTATAAACCATATTGGAAAGAATCGTAAGTAGAAACCTCCTGCGAATCCAATATTTTTTTCTCTAATACCAATGACAGATTGCGGTATTTCTAGAATTTTTATTTTTTGCTCTTGAATAATGGGGAAATGTATTTCTTGTGGAAAATCAGATATTCCATAAAGGTAAGTATACGCTGGATAAACTGATGAAGAATAAATAATTCCTTGTTCTGCCAAAATCTCATAAAACCATTTTAAATTTTCTTTTCGAACAGACCAAGAAGGTGCTCGAAAGCCTAAAACTTTTTCACCAGTAATTTGTTCTAAAACATCACATGATTTTCTCAGATCCTCTTTGAATTCAGATGGACTCATAGTATATACTAAACGATGCGCATAACTGTGAGAGGCTATTTCATGCCCAGATTGATAGAGCTTTCGGACAATCTGTGGCTTGCTATCTGCTAATTCTCCTAGAACAAAACAAGTAGACTTAACATTATATGCGCTACATAAGTCAATAATTTTATCGATATTTAATTCTAACTGAGTACTACTATCTTTGTATTGGTCAATAAAAAGCCCATCATAGTTTGCATGATACCATTCTTCAATATCAAAAGTTAAAAAATTATTCATCTTTATTTTCCTAAAGAACATCAAAATTCGATAAATTAACATTCCAATATTGGATATAAAATATTTTTTCATCAATTTTGGTATTATCTAAAATTTTTCCAGACATATAAACTGTTTTAGGTTCAAATTTTTTTGGCACCTTATAAAGCCCTATTGGCGTGAAATCAATTTTACCTACAAATAAAACAACATCAATCTTTAGCTCATTTCTTATTATATATCTTACAGCATAATCAAATCGATTTTTTGTCATAGGATATACATCGATTAAGTAAGCCGATAACGTGTTCATATAACTTTCTATTCGATAAGAGAAATAGCCAAAATCATCTTTTATTATTTTATAATTTCCTTCAAAAAGTGAATAACGATACTCGATAAAAGCTTGATCATTAATTTTATCAATTTCATATTTTTTTTGCTCAAACATAACACGAACAGGAAGGAATATTGAAATAAATCGTGAGAATATATAAGAAATAAGATTAAAAAAAGAAAGAGCTTTAATAATCTTACCAATTCTAATAGGTAGAATATAATAATCTAATGTTCCGATATCAACCCATTTTAAAATTTTTTTTCGTATAAGATAAACATTGTCATTAGGAAATCCAAAAACAAATTGTATCCCATCTTGCAGAAGATATTCATAAACTAGATTTGCTATTTTTTTTAAATTAAATGGATTACCTCTATGCTCCATTGAAATCATTGTATCAACAGATAGTGCAAAATCAAATATTTCATTATGAAAAGAATATTGAACGGGAATTGCACTATAGCATCCAATAATTTTATCATCTGTTATAATCAGCCCATGATATGAATATCCTTTAAAAGTTCCTAAAAATTGCTTATTAAAATTATCTAATGTTTTTTCTTTTTGAAAAACTTCAAAAAACAAATCACAAATTTGCTGCTTTTCAATGATAGTTAATTCATTTGATTTCTTAACAATAAAATTCATTATGATAAATTCTTATTTTTTTTTCGAAGGTAAAAAACACCTACATCTTCATTAAAATGATTTATTATAGGTAAGAATATTTTCAAAAATGGTAACAAAATGAAATGAAATTTTGACAAAAATGGATCTATATTGATCCTATGAGAGATATCATGCTTACTGATTACATCAAGTTTATGATAATCTATAAGTTCCATATCATATAAATTACAAATAGCTTGAATTGATTTTTTATCATGATAGTATACGTGCGGTGTATAAAAATCTAATTGCCAAAGTCTTCTCAAAAGAGAATAAATCTTGAAATAAGCTAAAAAATCACTCAATTTATAAAAAAATCCACTACTAAGGGGAAGATTTAGAATTAATGTACCATCAGAAGTCAATAGTTTGATAGATGATGATAAAGTTTCTTTAATATTTGGAATATGTTCAAAAACATCATTAAAAATAATGAAATCTAAATTATTAATATTGGTGGGTAGATTTTGAGGAAAGAACCCTTTATGTACTACCAAATTTTTAGCCAAAGCATATTGATAAGCCTCTTCTTCAGGTTCAATTCCTACACAATTGATGCTATTATTATGGCTTATTTCCAAGAATAAACCTCTTGAAGATCCAACTTCTAATCCATTTTTACCTATTTTTAAACTTTTAATTTTTGTTGTAATAATTAAAAAATTTTTAGCTCTTAAGCTTTGAATATTATCAAACCATGCATTGATATTAAGATCATTGACCTTGTCACTATTGTACTTAATATCTACTGCAAAATATAGCTTACAATGAACACACTGATATATTTTTGCACCTAGATCATATTTTAATTTTACAGATCCTGCACATAATGGACAACTTATTAACATCAAGCACTCCTTGCAATAGAGAATATTCCTATTACTATTAATCCTACTCCAATAATTTTAGTGGCACCAATTGATTCACCAAATAAAAAAGCAGCAAACAAAAAACTAAATATATAAGTCATTGAGAATAATGGATATATATAGCTATACTGATATTTCCCAAGTAAATACATCCAGAATAATGTTGCAATTGCGTAAATAATAAGTCCTAAGATCATATAAGGTGATCCAAAAATATTTGATATATTTTGAATAATTGTATAGTTATTGTTTACAAGCCCCCCATTTCTATTTATAGCAATTTTCCATAATACTTGACCTAATGTAATTAATAAAGAGCCAATGGCAGCATATATGACAGCCATTAGTTACTCTTCTTGGGAATATTATTCATATCTATTTGAATCGCTTGTAGTAAAAACTGAACCCCTAAAATAATAGGTAAAACAGCTAACATAACGGTCCCGGTAGGTGTTGTTAACTGTTCTAATAAAGAATATATCCAATGGTATATACCAAATATACTCCCAAAAGAAACCATAGGGAGTCCAAGGAAAAGGTATATAGAAATCATATTAAAATCGTAGATAAAATATTTTAAAAATATCCGTTTACATAATCCTTTGAAAAGCTTTGGTGGAAATCCAAATAAAGTATGCGCTATGCTTAGAGAGCTTTTTTCGTCACCATATTTTGCTGGAATCGGAATATCAACAATAACAGCATTCTCAATATTAAGATTAATAAGCATATCAGATTCAAAAAAATATCTTTTATCAAGTTTATCAAGTTCCAGATTTTCAATTGTCTGTCTCCTTATGGCAGTATAACCATTAGTAGGATCCATCATCGTCCAATACCCAGATGCTGCTTTGACAAGAAAAGAGAGACCACTATTCCCAAATAATCTTATTTTTGGCATTTTAGCCAATGCTTTAAAATCAACAAAACGATTTCCTTTGGTGTAATCTGCTTTCCCATCAATGATTGGTTGAATCAATGTCTCTATATAATTCGTATCCATCTGACCATCGCCATCTATTTTAACTACGATATCTGCTCCCAAATTGATAGCTTTTTTATAGCCACTAATAACAGCTCCACCAACACCTTGATTCACATCATGATAAATAACAGTGATACGTGAATTATTAAGAGTTTGTACAATATATCCACTTTCTTGAGGACATTTATCATCAATAACAATTATATGTTGTACAAAATCAGGAATATCGTGGATAACTTCTAAAATATGATTCGCGACATTATACGACGGAATTACTACTACTACATTCATTGTGGCTCATTATATTTTTTTGCAATATGAGGAAATCTTTCTCCATATTGTTGTTCAAGACTATAAATTGTTTTATCCTTAGTGATAGCTAATAATCGATAGGCATACACAATAATTGGTTTTTCATCATGACTTGTTACAAAAAGAATTCCATATTTTGCATTTTTGGGGACATCACTAATAAGTCTGCTTTGATATATTTTTTTGCCATCATCTAATTTAAAAGGAATTAATGTGTTTTTTATTAGTCTTCTTTTAGTGTCTAACCAAGATATCTGAAATCTAGATTCATTCCCTACTGATGGTTCCAGTTCTAATTCAATTATGTAGTTATCACTATTATTTTCAAATTTTTCTTCTATTGCTTCTGTTACAGTTACTTTGGCACTATTTAATAAAACTTTATCCAAGATAAGCTTTTTAAGAGATTTAACTTTATATAAAATATACTCGTCATCTTCTCTATACTTTTCCAAAATAGTAGCAATCAATGGATTACTAGGATCAAAGCGATCAGATAAATTTAATGGAATATTTTTTCGTATCAAATAATAATCAAAATTCTGCAAGAATAGTACATCTGAAATTTCTTTTTGATTTAATAGCTTATTAATAAGATAAGTGTTGTACCATGATAAATCTATAAAATGACCCAGAAACACTCCTTTTGAAATATCATTATTAGATAATAACCATACATTACTGAAATTAATTTCTTCTAAAATGCTTTTATTTTCTATTTGCAAAACTTCTGAATGCTTATGAAATGTATCAAAACGCCAATAAAAACCATAAATATTTTTATTGAAAATAAAATAACTTCCATATAACACTATCCCAGCAATAATTAAAGAATGAAGATAAAATAAAAATGTTTTGTTGCGAAACGATAAAGGCACCGAGTACAATAATAATAATGGTATGACAAGGATAAAAGATGGAATAAAATATCTAATATATCCTCCCGAAAATTTTGAAGTTAAAAAGACAGAGGAAAAAAAGATTAATAATAAAATTAAAAATTTTATATTTTTTCTAAATTTGATTATAGAGAAAGGTAATAATAGTAAAAGAAATAAAAAAAAGCCATTAGCCCCATCGTCAACTTCTCCATACGCTGAGCTATTCATGATAAAATCATATAACCCAAACAAACTATATTCTAGATTTTTCCATCTGAAATCATGAAAATTGCTTTGCAAAAAATATGAACTTTGAAATGTTTCATTGAGAAAAGGGAAAATAGGATTACCTGTTTTATAATAGACTACCGCTATTGGTAAACTAAATAAGATTAAAAACAGAGTTGTTAAAAGAATATTTTTAAATGAAAAATTATGATCTTTTTTACGATTGCACCATATTAAGAATATCAATGCAAAAAGTACTGGACAAATAAAGACAAGCGTCGTTTGTTTAATAAAATATAACCCACCTGCATATACAATCAAGATAGGAAGCAAATCTCCTAATGTGAGCTGATTTTCATAATATTTAAACAATAAGAGCACAAGTCCACTAGTAAAGCACAAAATAAATATATCTATAAGTAAATTTGTTGATATTGCAAATAACATTGGATAAGTCAAATACAACAATGCAGTAGCAGCTAAATAAACTTGATTTTTAGAAAAATAACTTGCAATCTTCAATATCCCAATGAGCGCTAAAAATGAAAATAAAACATTAATAACTTGTAGCTTCACTATACCAAAAGACAAATAATACATATAAACAATATGTCCAAATAATGAAGACTCACCAAATACTATCGATTCAACAACATTATAATCCCAATTAGATTGATGCAGCATTCGAAAAGGGATAGAAATATGTTTTACAGAACCATCACTTGGTAAAATCGGATATGCTGCACGAATCAAATAAATAATGAAAAAAATGAAAAGAACAAAAAAAACAATTTTGTATTGATTAATTAAAGTAGGAATGTCTTTAGCAAGGAAACCTACACTCTTATAGAGCATTTTATATTGTAAAACTAGTAAAATAAAAAAAGTCAAAATAAAAAAATTCTTATAACTTGCACCAAAAAGAGTTAATATCCAAATAAGAATAACATGTATAGATATTCCATATAAAAAATTAATAAATATATTATCTAATTTAGTAAAATCTGCTTTTCCCAGAAAAGTACCAATATTATATGACGTCATAAAAAATATTACTGAAATCAGTAAAACATCTGAAAACTTAAAATAAGCAGCAATAATACCTACTGTAAATAGAGCTGTAATAAATAAAACTTTAGTAATAACTTCTTTTTTTACCCAAGTATCTGTACTAATATTGAAATACATACGACTCTCTTTTGAAAATATTTTTGAAAATAGTTCTTATCGTTTCTTGCATAAAACAATCAACTCCGCACCCTTAGCCTTATTAGAAAAAATAGAAAAACTCCAATTAATCATATAAGATAAAATCCTTACCATCTCGATAAAATAAAAAGCGATTTTCTCTTCAAAAAAACTAATTTTTCTTTTTATAACTTTACTCATTATTCCATCAACAAAAGAAGCAATTTTATTTATGTATCGTTCAAAACCATATTGTAAATAACCATCATAAATAGTATTGGCATCCCATGTATCTCTTGTTTTTATCTCAAGAACTTCAAATTCATTCTCCTCTAAGAGGCGCTTAAGAGACTTTGGAGACCAGTGCCATATATGAACAAAAGGTTGCTGAATCCATACCCATGCAATATTTTTTAAATCTACCCCTCTACATACTAGATTTGGTACAGCAATCATCAATATACCATCTGGCGTTAAGCACTCTTTTGCCTTTTCTAAAATTTTTGATGGCTCTGTGGTATGTTCTAAAGAATGCCACATTGTTATTACATTAAAATATGATTTAGGTATATCAAGTTCCATAAAAGAACCTTCAAAAATAGTATGACCTGCTTTTTTAGCATTAATTGTTGCAATAGATTTAAAATCTATACCATAGGTGTCAAAATTAGATTTTTTCGTAGAAGACAAGAACCAACCATGCCCGCAACCTATATCAAGTATTGTTGGCTTTATATTAGACTTTAATAAAAAAAGATCTATTTTTTTACCTATGATAAACCATCGATGCCACGCTTGGATTTTTTTTAATGATGCCCTTTTATCAAACCAATTATAATCAAAACATGTTTGATACCAATATGATAATTCATCGTCCGTTGGTATTGGATTACAATGCATGACTTCATTAATTTCATCATGTATATATCCAAATGTCCTTCCATCTGGTTTCATTTGAATATTCCATTCTCGCATTTCATTTCCTCTTTAATAATTGATTTTGAATAGCGCCAATAACTATATCAGGTGATATATTTTTTAAATATCCATTATAATTCACTATCGTCGCATTTTCACCATTTTTAAATTTTCCGGAATAAGGCATATATTTTTTAAAAGTACGATAATATCCCAAAAAAATGACGGCAGGGATAGATAGTGCATTTGCAAAATGCGCAAATGCACTATCTATCCCTACAAAAAGCTCTGCTTTTTGTATTAAGAGAGCAAGGTCCTGAAATAAATGCTTTCCACATAAATTAATAAATTTAACATGTTGATAATTAATTTTAGATTTCAGCCCAATTTCAACAACACTAAAACCTTTAGAAATTAAAAAATCAATGGCAATAATCCAATTTTCTTCATTCATTTCACGTTCTATTTCATTTGAACTTATGTGAATAACAATATATTTTCCATCTATTTTAAAGAGTGTTTTTGCATTATGTGCAACATAAAATATTGGCGCAATATCAATAGGTTGAAGATTCGCAGACATCATAAATGCTTCCAATATCGTTCCATAATCATAATAGTTACTTAATGTAATTCCATATCGATTTGGATTATGTAAAGATACTTTAAATGAAGTACAGACTCTTTGATCAATATGCAAATCAATTATTTTAATTGATAAAAAACTATAAAGTTTTTTCAGGACAATCCATTCATATAAACATGTAAGCCCTAATTTATTATCTAAAGTAGGATTGTTTTCTACTAATTCTAAATAGTGATAACGCGTTATCCATACTAAAAAAAATTCAGGGTATGCCTTTTTTAGAATCCGGCTAACAGGCTCACAAGCAACAATATCCCCAATGTGTTCATCAAGATTTATAACAATTATTTTTTTATTCAAAAGTCGATAATAGCATGTATAAAAAATATTTTTAATAATTGAGAGAAGAAAAAATTTCTCTTTCCAAAAACCTTTGAGAAAAACAAGTTTATTTTTTAAGATATTTTTATATATTTTGATCTTTTCAAAAACAAGACGATATACCGATCTACTAATATAAACTTCAAAGGGAATTTCATAATAACCTGTATATTCATGATTTACAATTTTTAATAATATTATATGTTTACCATCTGGAATTTCTAAGATATCTATCTCACAAGAAAAACCAGTATACAAATATTCATAATTACTAAAAGTATAAGCAACATCAGGCCGAATGCTATCATAATCAACTTTATAATCAATGCCATATATATTGATATAAATTGCACTTGCTGCTTTAGACTTATTTGAATCAACTGCCCAACCACTTATATTTATAGTTCTATAATCCATGTTTTTTTTAAATAATATCGATTCAATATTTGCAAGCGTAGATAAGGTAAGTTTATTTTCTAAGGGATTGATTATCAAATTATATATCCGTATTCTCTAAATATTGGGCGCCAAAATTGTAAATCATGCTTTTCCCAAGCATGACAGCCAAAAGGTAATTGATGCTTGTTTTGTTGATAACAAAACGAAGGATTAGTTTCAAACGAAAAATGTAAAGCTTTTTTATATGTAGGAATTTTAAAATCTTTATTTATAAAAGGAATAAAGAGTGCCCAAAATGCATCTTCATTATCAGCTGTATTAATACCGTTTTCCAATAATTTCTTAACATTATGATTATAATCTTTAATTTGGTATTCATATCGTTGTAATACTTTTAAATGCGTACTGATTTTTCGTAATGAAAATCCACCATTGCCAACTAAAAAATTTCTACCTAATAAATTTCGTATAAAAACTTTTAGAAACTTCTGGTTTTTATGTAAAAATTTTAAATATGGAGTGAGATATTGATAATCTGAAATATTGAATATCCATGGTGCACCTATGTAATCATAGTTTTGCTCACACCAATATTCGAGTTTATCCGTAAAAACAAAACTATCAGGTTGCGCTATAAGTATATATTCATATTCAGAAAAAGTTTCGTAGAAACACACAGACGTTAACAAATTATTATAGCCATGTATATCTTGAAAATATTTAGTAGGAAATGTTCTATTCATAAAATTATATTGTAGGTATTCTGCTAAATCTAATGTTTCAGGAGAAACAATAAAGCTATCATACTTAAATAATATTTTAGACAATTGTAACATCGAAACATGTTCATAGGTATTTTGCTTTTCTTTATAAATTGGAATAATTATCGCTACTCTTTTTTTCATACTAATCACTAAAATTTTTTAAAGCATTACGTGTCTCTTCTAGGTAAGCATACCCATATTTACGATCAGGTTCAAGATAAGCACCTTCTGCCCACTCATTCCAAGCATTAACAAAAATAAATTGCTCTGAGGCATTAAAGTTTTTCTTGGTAAATTTACACAATTCTTTCAACCACACACCATACTTTTCAGGCGTTGAACCAATTAATGTTGTCCCTTTTCCTGGTTTACGAGCTTCATTATCCCATGCTGGACAAATACCTCTAAATTTTTTATAAGAAGGGATTTGATAATTTTGGCTAACCGCAATAGCACTGTCGTAGTCATAAAGTTTTCCCTCATATTTTGGATTAATAATATATGAGTGCATTGCTTTTGTAACATCACATAAGGGGAAATTATTAGGAGCAAATTCAACCGCCGCATCAAATCCAATAGTAGATGGATTAATGTCGTCAAAGGAATGGGTCACCACCAAGTAAATTTCGCCAATGCCATTTTTCCTACACCATTCGCGCCAACGTAAGGCAGTTTTTATTACATCAGGAAGTAAAGATGGACGATAAAGCATCAAAAGAGGTTTTCCATCAACACGTATATAACGATTGTCTTTCATATACCGAGCAACATCTTCAATAAAAGCAAAATCATCCTCTGCGGAATGTTTTTGCGCAAGTAAAATATCTGTCTCACAACCATCCCATTTTTTAGTCCAATTTTCATTAGCCCAATTAATGCAAAAAGGGAAATCAAGCTCAGGGTGTGCTAAAAACTGCTCAATCGGCTGATCCATAATACGTCGTCCATCAAACCAATAATAATGATAGCAGAAGCCATAAATACCATATATTTTAGCTAGTTCTATTTGCCGTTTCTGATTCTCAATAAGGCGTAAATCATAAAAACCAAGCTCATCAGGTAATTTTGGTTGATGATGCCCATAGAATTGAGGAACTGCTTTAGATACATTTGTCCATTCAGTAAATCCTTTCCCCCACGCATCATCATTTTGAGGAATTGGATGAAACTGTGGCAAGTAGAAAGCGATAAGCTTTATATTATGTTCTTTGATAACGAATGAAGGTTTTGAATATGGAATATATGTATTAGATTTTCGTGTTTGAATAAATAAATTATCAAACAAACATTGCCCATCTTGTCGATCTATAAAATATTTAAAGTTGTCAGCAGGAATAAATTCAGATACTTTTTTTATTACTTTAGTCATAGCGTTTTTCAAGCCATTTTTCTTTAATTCATTAATAAATTTTGTACTTAAATGGCGTTGACTCAGTATAAGTTGAATCAACTTTTTTATTCTAAACGTAGGTTTGTAATTTTGCATTTATACTTCTTTTATTTTTAAATGTAAATATTCTTTCTCAATACAATAACTATTATTGAGGAAGTCAAATCGCAATTTTTTTTAAAAGCTGATTTTAATTCAATTATATTAACCGCTTGACAGAACTTATTAATAAAAAAAGGATTTCTTGTAGTAACTTTTTCTAAGTTAATTAATTTTTTGAATTTTTGTATCAAATTAATCCTACCTTTTTAAGCATTCTAAAACATAGATTCCTCTTTATACTTGCTAACTCTTGATTTATTTGCTTTTCAATTGCATGTAAAGCATCTTTCCCTATATGAGTATAACGAACATTTACAATCAATGCTTGAAGTAGAATCTTTTTATTCAATTTATCAAAAAAGATCTGTGAATCTTCCGTCGCGAAAAAATAGTTTTTTCCATGATTGACCATAGCATTTGTCTGAAGTAAAGGTAAAAGATTTATCTCACCATTTTCTGTTTTTCCATGTAATCGTTCTATCTCAATGGAACAACTGTCATTGAGAGGATCCAGCCGCACTGCTTTTATAGCAGATTGATCTGAAAAATTGAAAGTAAACTCTTGCACTTCTGTATTTGGACACACAGGAAATTTTATTGAGTTATCTTCTGAAAAGCCATTGCCTTGGTCAATAAAAAGTTGTATGAAGTAGTCAGTTTTATTAAAAATATTAAAAATATCATTACTTCGCGTAAGATTTGTAAATTCTTTTGGTAACAAATATGTTGGGTTTTTTTCTAAAATAGCATATAGAGTATCTAACCCCCACATCTTAAAAAATTGACTTTGTTTTTTTAGCGCCTGAAGTGCTAAACTGAACTCAACACTATTGATAACAGGATTATTAAAAATTTTTTCATATTCTTGAATTGATAAATTAGAGAAGTGATCCAATATATGCTTATGTTCAAATTGACAAGCGATAATATTTGCAGGGTTAGCGCCACTTGCATTTTGTTCATTATCTAAAATACGAAATTTAATTAATTTTTCTGGCATCACATAAATTTCGTACTTTAAGCACACTCTTACCCACATTTCAAAATCTGGTAATGATGCCATGAGTGGGTTGTAAAGGCCAACTTCATTATATACACTCTTTCGAATGAGCATTGACGGATGACACAATGCATTTCCAACATTAAAAAAATAATTGAGCCATTCAAAACGTGAACGATTGGATTGCTCAAAAATAGTAGTATACAAATGTTCTTGCTTGTGGAATAGAGAACCATCTTGATTAATAATTTCAGCATTACTAAAAACAGCAGCATACTGCCTATTTTTTTCCATAAATTCAATTTGTTTGGCAAGTTTATCTGTTTCCCATACATCATCTGAGTTTAACAATGCGATATATTCACCAGCAGAAAGTTCTATCATTTTATTTGTAGTGTAAACTGCTCCTTTATTCTCCTCATTGACTGCAAAATATATCCTAGAATCAGTAAATTTTTCAATTATTTCAATCGAATTATCTTTTGAGCCATCATCAATAATAAGTATTTCAATATCTTGGAATGTTTGATTCAGAACGCTTTGAATTGCTTCTCCAATAAATAATGCGTGATTAAAAGATGGAATAAGGACTGAAATTTTAGGCATTTTCTCTGTCCTTGATTAAGTCAATAGAAACATAAATTTTTTTTCCATTTTCATCTATAAAAAAGCAGTTTTTGTACGGAGGATGTGTCATTGCTCTTAAAAAATCAATTGCTTGTTTCATGCTAACTTGTTGATTTAAATTAATTTCACACATTTTTTTATAATCACCAATAGAATTATAATTTCCTTCTGCAATTGGTTTAATTTGTTGAAATTTATGATCTATAATGGCATCAAAGTTTTTTTCTAATAGCTCCATCTCTTTAGATTGTACATTATTATAAACGGACAAGGAAGTATCGCTTGCATCTACCGATACTTCCTCTTGGAAAATTATATCTCCATGATCTATTTCCTCATCCATGATATGAATTGTTACCCCAGCTGGCAAGTTATTTATGATAGAAAATACTTGCGGATACCATCCTCTATTATAAGGATTAAGTCCTGGATGAATATTTATACATAAAATTTTACTAACTAATTGGTAAGGAAAAATTTGTTTTGAATGGCATGAAAATCCGAGATCGAAATTTTTAATAAAATAATGTTCATTTTCTTTAATGAGTATAGGGGTTATAGTTTTAAGTTTAATTTCATCTTCAAAAATGAATTTACTACCTGGACTACAAAAATAACAAACTTTAATATTTTTTTTTCCATCAGCAATACGATGAAACTCTTGATAAATATATTTATTATCCGTAACTACAAATATATGTTTCATATTAAAGATCCTCGTATAATATTTACAATTTTTTTTTGATTTTTTTTTGATATGTCATCATACATTGGTAAACATAAAATCCGTTTCGAAATATCTCTTGAATTTTCACAATATTGCTTTGGCTCGATGTAGCTTAAAGTATCAAGTGATGGATAAAAATAACGTCGTGGAAAAATATTTTGCTCATGAAGTTCACTTTCGATTTTTTTAAGCTGAGTTTCATTTTCCAGGACTATGGGGAAATAACCATAGTTTTGTGTGGCATAATCATTTTGCCTTTGAAATTGTACCAACCCTTTTAACTCTGTTTGATATAGTTCATAGACTAACTTTCTATTGTTTTTGATTTGTTCTAAATCATCTAATACGCACAATCCCATTGCTGCTTCAAACTCATTCATTTTTGCATTTGTACCAAGTTCTGGGATTTCTTCAGTATTTTTAATCCCAAAGTTTATCAGATAGCGAGCTTTTTGTACCAGCTTGTCATCATTGATAATCAAAGCACCTCCTTCTATCGAATGAAATAACTTTGTAGCATGGAAACTTAAAGTTGAAATATCTCCATAATTCAAAATACTTTGATCCTTATATCGTACATCAAAAGCATGTGCAGCGTCATAGATAACTTTAAGATTATGTTTCTCGGCAATAGATTTTATTTCTTCAACCTCACAAGCGTTGCCAAATACATGCACAGGAACGATAGCTGAAGTATTTGGAGTAATTAACGATTCAATATTTTTAGGATCGATATTAAACGTATTTGGATTTATATCTCCAAAAATTGGTAACAGCCCATTGGTAACAAGGGAGCTTGTCGTTGCAACAAAACTAAAAGGAGTAGTAATAGCAAAGCCTTCAAGTCCGATGGTTCGGTACGCTATTTCTAGTGCAACGGTACCATTTGAAACTAACACTATATTTTTAACACCTAAATATTCGGCCAGTTTCTTTTCAAGTTTTTGTACTAATGGTCCATTATTAGTCACCCAGCCATTGGCATAAATTTCATCAATATACTGTTTGTATTTTTCTTTATTTGGTAAATAGGTTTTGGTAACATTTATCATTTATTTTCTTGTATCGAAAATCATGCTATCAACTCGCGTATCAATATTTCGAAGCTCTGTATATTCACTCTCACCGTATAATACTTTGTTAATGTTATTTGCTAAAAACCCTGCTTTAGTTAATTGAAAAATTAATTCACTTTTATTATAAATATATTTGTGCCCCCAAGGAAATTCATTCAAACTGATATTTATCATTTGGCACCCTGATTCAATCCATTCACAATTATATGTCTTAACCCAATCAAAATCTCTCCAATTATCATTAATATATCCATGAATAATTTGATCTAAATCAGGACATGCTATTCTTAAAATTCCACTGTTTTTTAAAACTCTATGACATTCAATCATGAATTTTAAGCCATCTTCACGAGATAGATGCTCTATAAAATGTTCATTATAGATGAAATCTACACTATCATCGTCAAAAGGAAGTCCTGTTGAGAGATCATGATTAATATCTAATTTTTCAATATTATTATCTGAGTTATTATCAATATTTATCCAATTTTCTTTATATAGAGTTCCACACCCTATATGAAGTTTTACTTTTTTACCTAATAAATTATTTAGTATTTTTTTGATCATAGTATACCACTCCTAGAAATTTTCAAAGTACTATTTGCACATGTTGCAGCATATATGATCTTCCCAGGAGAAGAAACCTCAAAGGAGCAAGCAATAGGAACAAAATCACAAACATATACCTCTCCTATATCATAATTAAGTGGTATAGATATCATTGCAGCTATATTATATGCTGACGCTTGTAAGTTAACTGTAAATTCCCAATCAATAATCAACTTGTCACCTGCTCGGAAAGAGAGATTTTGATTCCCATGTAAAATAGTATCATCATAAATGAGTTCAACACCATTTTTATCACGGATATGAAAAGCAAATGTAATATTCTGAACATCTTCCAATATATTTACATGATAACGAATAATAGTAGCTTTTCCAAACTCTATCAAGTATGTTGGAGTAAGGTTTTTGTCTAATAATGAAACATTTGTAAAAGTGGCTTTCCCATTTTGAATCCGCTGAAATATACTAGTTTTTTGAAATTCTTCATTCGAATAATCTAATTGGACTAATGAAGAAGCAGAAGAAGAATTATTGTTATTTTCATTTCCCGCAAATTTCTCAGAAAAATATCGCTCTGCTACTTCACTCGCTTCTGCATATAACTCTAAGCTTCCATGATTAATATATATCGCTTTTTCACATAATGCTTTTACACTTGCCATATCATGTGACACAAAT
>Ga0302213_1000026_pt1 | contig 135860 bp, 114 predicted proteins | sample II_Fen_N1_2_FD_194583 | JGI IMG/M metagenome (GOLD analysis project Ga0302213, IMG submission 194583) | Peat permafrost microbial communities from Stordalen Mire near Abisko, Sweden - II_Fen_N1_1 | ecosystem: Environmental > Terrestrial > Soil > Wetlands > Permafrost | place: Sweden: Abisko...
TCTACGCCATTCAAACAAACTACATAACGATTGCTTTCATTCAAACTGAACATAACTTTTTTTAGGCAAAGGTCTACCTATTTTATGCTATATGAAATACGGCGTATTTGGGATGCTTACAATTATGAATTCGAAAAAAAACCGGCGCATGATTTACCCTGCGTCGGTTTGATATTCTCAGAATATTCTATTTTTTTATTTCAGCAACTCATCAATCACCTTTGTCATTTCATTAAACTCGTGCACATCATACAGACGGGTGAGAAATACGATTTTTCCAGTCTTATCAACAATTACATTGCGGGTAATTCCGGCTTCGCGCTCCGCGTAAAGTGCGAATATATCGGCGTGCGGATCTAGGCCAATCGGGTAGGAGATGGGGATGTTTTTTGCAAATTTCAGAACGGTTTCCTGCGGTTCATCCCTATCAACTGCTATTAGTGCAAAGTTCGGGTTGTCTTTATGCTTTTGCCATATGTCACGTTCGATAAATGGCATTTCTTTCCGGCAAACACTGCACCAACTTGCCGTGAATTGAAGCATGACTACTTTCCCTTTGAGGTCGGATAGCCTGATCGTATTCCCGTTGGTCAGCTTTATGCTGAAATCCGGCGCCTGCTGGCCTGTTTTTACCAGATAAGCCCGGTCATCTTTGGCCTGACCGAACGTTGATACGGATAATGTGAGTGCCATGAATAGAATTAGTTTTTTCATATAATCTTTTATGAATTCCATTGTGTATTCTTGTTTCTTTTCCTATTGAATAATGGCGTAAGAACCTGCCCGGGATTGGGCTTCCGCCGGTTTTCTTCCGTTTGTATTATTCTCTTACGGATTTACATTTCCCATTGCTCGCAGGTGGCTATCAGGTCGTCGAATGTCTTAACTTTCGATTTGGCTTGTACCTCTGCAATCTGTGTTACGACGGCTTCATCGTAGGTTTCCTCTTCCACATCCCGAATAACGCCCATTGCAATCGGAAGTTCGGGACCTTCCATCATTGCCAGTTTCATGTGGATTGTTGAGTCCTGACAGGTTGCGTCGTGAACAAGCAGGTTGCTTTCGGTGATCCCGTTTTCGCCGATAGTCACAGCTTTCAAATTAAATCCATCAAGTACAAGTCCCTTGTTGCGATCTTTCCCGAAAATCATTGGCTGCCCATCTTCCAGCACGATAATCCTGTCGGCACGGGTCTCCTTTTCTGAGATCCAGCTATGTGCACCATCATTGAATATAACGCAGTTTACGAGACATTCCACCACCGAAGTTCCTTTATGTTTTGCTGCGGCGGTCATGCAAAGTTGCGCGGTCTTTAAGTCAACATCCAATAGGCGTGCGAAAAATGTTCCGCGTGCTCCGAATGTCAGCTCTGCCGGACGGAAAGGACGTTCGATAGTTCCGAAGGGCGATGATTTTGTTACAAAGCCTTTCTTGGTGGTTGGGGAATACTGACCCTTGGTTAAGCCGTAAATCTGATTGTTGAATAGTAATACATTTAAATCGACGTTGCGTCGTACGCTGTGGATAAAGTGGTTTCCGCCGATAGCCAGACAGTCGCCGTCACCGGTGATTTGCCATACGGTTAGTTTGGGATTGGCTACTTTTACACCTGTTGCCACGGCAGCTGCCCGTCCATGTATGGTGTGAAAGCCGTAACTGCTGCTGTAATAGGGCAAACGTGACGAACATCCGATACCCGAAATGACTGCAATGTCATCCGGCGCTACACCCATGTCGGCCATAACCTTTTGTAATGAATTTAGCACGGCATAGTCGCCGCATCCGGGGCACCAACGTACATATTGATCGCTTTTAAAGTCTTTGGCTGTATATAGTGTCTTTGTTGATTCTGTAGTTTCCATAATTTTATTGTTTTAGCGGCAAAAGTCTCGGGTTATAATAATTCGCTGAAATCGTTTTCCAGCTCATCGACCGTAAATGGTTGACCTTGTACTTTGTTATATTGCAAAAATTCAACTCCCGGTACTTGCGAACGTAGGAAGGTGGCAAATTGTCCGCTGTTTAGTTCGCAAACAACTACTTTCTTGTATCGTTGGATCACTTCTACTGCATTTTTCGGCAGCGGGTTGATATAATTGAAATGTGCCAGGGCAATCTTCTTGCCACTATTGTTCATAGCGTTCACGGCGCTCATCAGATGTCCGTGTGTGCCGCCCCAACCGATAACCAGCATGTCGGCATCTGCGTTCCCTTCCACTTTTAAGTCGGGGAGGTAGTTGCTGATGTAATCCACTTTTACCTGACGCGTGTTGACCATCTTTTCGTGGTTAATAGGGTCAGTAGCTATACAACCTGTTTCGTAATCTTTTTCCAACCCTCCGTTACGGTGGGCAAAACCCTTCATCCCGGGAACACTCCAGTAACGGACTTTAGTTTCTTCATTGCGGGCAGTTACTTTGCAACCTTCCATGCCCGGTTTTACGTAATTCGGTTTTATTTCGGGTAATTCAGCCAGCGTTGGCAGCTTCCACAGTGCTGTTCCATTCCCGATAAAGGCATCGGTGAGTAAAATGACTGGAGTCATATGCTCCAATGCAATTTTACAGGCCATAAAGGCATAGTGAAAGCAGTCATCGGGCGATCCTGCAGCCATTACCACGGCAGGACTTTCGCCATTACGTCCGTAAAGGGCCTGAAGTAAATCCGTTTGTTCTGTTTTTGTAGGCATACCCGTTGATGGTCCGCCACGCATAACATCGATAATCACCAGAGGTAATTCTGCCATAACCGCCAGGCCTATTGCTTCCGATTTAAGTGCTAACCCTGGTCCTGAAGTACTGGTAGCAGCTAAATCTCCAGCAAATGAAGCTCCGATAGCCGATGTTATTCCGGCAATCTCATCTTCTGCCTGTACCACTTTCACGCCCATATCTTTTCGGTTTGCCAGCTCGTGCATAATGTCGGTGGCGGGAGTAATCGGATAGCTTCCGAGGAACAGTTCCAGCCCTGCTTTTTGAGCAGCTGCAATTAAGCCCCAGGAGGTAGCTTTGTTTCCGCTGATGCTGGTGTATTTCCCTTTCGGAGTATCATGCGATTTCTCTACCATGTATGTGGAGATAGATAAATGCAGGTTATTCCCGTAGTTAAACCCATCGGTAAGTACCTTTACATTGGCTTGCAGGATTGTGGGCTTTTTGCCGAATTTATTCGTAAGAAAATGGATAGCCTGATCAATAGGTCTGTTGAATAACCAGCAAATCAAACCAAGCGCAAACATGTTCTTGCTGCGCAATATAGTTTTATTGTCAAATCCGAATCCTTCCAGACTACTTTGTGTAAGTGTGGAAAGTGCAGCGGGTATGAGTTGAATGGTCTCCGAAATGTTTAGTTCTTCGAAAGGATTTTCTGTCGTAAACCCGGCCTTTTCAAAACCTGATTTAGAGAACGTATCGGAATCGAAAATAATGATCCCACCTTTTTTTATAGCTTTGGCATTTACTTTTAATGCTGCCGGGTTCATAACAACCAGTACGTCGGGATCATCACCCGGCGTATAAATCTTACTTGAACCTAAATGTACCTGAAATCCTGAAACACCTCCCAATGTTCCTTGCGGAGCACGGATCTCTGATGGGAAATCGGGAAAAGTTGAAATTTCATTTCCCAAAATAGCCGAAAGATTGGAGAAAAGTGTTCCTGTTAGTTGCATCCCGTCACCCGAGTCGCCCGAAAAACGAACCACAACATTATCCAATTCGGTTTTTTTCGTATTATCCATTTTGTTTAGATGAGCTATTTAATTTTATTGTATACAAAAGTAAGCATTCTTCTTCCAATATGCAATTATGTTAACTCTAAAGTGTATATTTTGCTAATTATTCCAAATATATGCTTATTTTATTGTATAATTATTCAGATTAATTCCTATATATTAAAGTTGCTTGTTTGACATTGTTTATTTAGTATGATCTACAACTAATAAATTTGTCAAACAAGCAGTCTTTAATCAGTCCGAAATTATCACAAAATATTAATCGGATGCTATAACAAATTAGAATTCGGCATTGTTCGGTGTACGTGGAAATGGAATTACGTCGCGAATGTTCGCCATTCCGGTTACAAACAATAACAAACGCTCGAACCCAAGACCAAATCCGGAGTGTGGTGCGGTTCCAAACTTACGTGTTTCCAGATACCACCAGATGTCTTTTGTCGGTACGCCCATTTCGTCAGCACGATTCTTCAGTTTTTCGTAATTTTCTTCACGCTGCGAACCGCCGATTATTTCGCCGATTTTTGGGAATAATACATCCATTGCCCGAACGGTTTTCCCATCATCATTTTGTTTCATGTAAAACGATTTGATTTCTTTGGGGTAATCGATCAGGATAACCGGTTTTTTATAATGCTGTTCAACCAGGTAGCGTTCGTGTTCCGATTGCAGGTCGGTTCCCCAGCCCACAGGGAATTCAAATTTATGTCCTTTTGCAATGGCTTCTTCGAGAATCTCCACACCTTTCGTATAGGTCACCCGTTCAAAATCATTGTTTACAACAAAGTTTAGCCGTTCTATCAGCTCTTTGTCATACATTTTGCATAAAAAGTCCAGATCATCTTTGCAATTTTCTAATGCCCAACGAACACAAAATTGTATAAAGTCCTGTGCTAGTTGCATGTTTTCTTCAATTTCATTGAAAGCAACTTCCGGTTCAATCATCCAGAATTCCGACAGATGTCGGGGAGTATTTGAATTTTCGGCCCGGAATGTTGGTCCGAACGTATAAATAGATCCCATAGACATAGCAGCCAATTCCCCTTCCAACTGACCGGAGACCGTAAGGCTCGCCTGTTTTCCGAAGAAATCGCCACTATAATCAATTGAACCTTCACTGTCCTTTTTTAAGTCATATAAATTCAGGGTTGTCACCTGGAACATTTGTCCGGCACCTTCACAATCGGAAGCTGTAATAATCGGAGTGTGGAAGTAAAAGAATCCGCGTTCATGGAAGAACGTATGGATAGCAATTGACATGTTATGCCGTATTCTGAAGACAGCTCCAAAAGTATTGGTTCGTGGACGCAGGTGGGCAATATCACGCAAAAATTCCAGCGTATGGCCTTTCTTCTGTAGTGGATAGGTCTCCGGGTCGGCGATACCGTAAATTTCAATTTTTTCTGCCTGTATTTCGACTTTCTGTCCTTGTCCCAACGATTCTACCAGCTTTCCCGTAACGCTGATACAAGCACCGGTAGTGATAGGTTTTAAATACTCATCTCCGAATTTTTCATTATCAGCAACGACCTGAATATTATTTATTGTTGAACCATCATTTAGCGCAATAAAACTTACGTTTTTATTTCCACGACGGGTACGTACCCACCCTTTTATGTTTACTTCTGCACCAAAATCGGTTCTTTTAAGTGCATTAACAATAATTGTTCTACTCATACTGTTCTGTTTATTGAAATTTCTATGATTTAACTCGGTTTTTTCCCAGTGCAAAAGTACAAATTTTCATTGGAAAATTGACTCTTTATAAAAACAAAAAGCACCGTGTTCCTGTTGAACCGGTGCTTTTTGATAGTTTGAAGACTTAATTATTTTCTTTTTGTTTGATCAATGTTTCCAATCATACTCATGGCACAACGGAATCCAATGTCATTTCTCGACTTGTTTTGGTCTAAATACCGGCGGGTAGAAGGGTTTAACCAATATATCCGGTCTTTCCATGAGCCACCTTTATATACACGTGTAATATCTGAAATGTTCGGCCTTAAAATGTCAGTCGGATCAATTTTAGTATTCTTCTTTAAATTGGATACCCCTGTACTGTCAGTCAATGAGAAGAATAACTGCGAGGTCGGATCTCCGTCTTTATAATTACGAACATCATCTCCCTTTGCTATTTCAGTTACAACCCGGCCAAGCGAATCAACTGAATAGACTTTGTTGCCGGCTCCATCTAACGTGAACTTTGGAGTTAAATAAATATTTCCTCTGAATGAGTTGTATTCAGATATATTTTCGAAAGTCGTTGCACGATAAACATCCAATACCCATTCGTTCACATTTCCTGCCATATTGTACAATCCAAAATCATTTGGATAATACCAGTTAACCGGAGCGGTAATCGTTGCACGGTCATTCAGACCTCCCGAAGTCCCCATCATATCACCACGACCGCGAACAAAGTTGGCCATCATTTGTCCCAACTGTTTCTTGGACGGATTGCGAACCTGAGCACCGGCCCATGGATAGATTTTTCCTTCCGGAACCATACCGTTTTTCCCTGCTGTTATGGCATAGGCTGCAAATTCCCATTCTGCTTCTGTCGGCAAACGAAAATCGGAAATAAGTATTCCGTCGGACATGTCCACTTTGCGGTTTTTACCATAAAGATCCTTTTTAGGATTTTTACCTACTGCCGGTTGGTAACTGTCTTGTTTTAAATATTTCTGAGTATTGAAAACAAAGTTGTTTGCGATTGAATCTTGGTTGGTTTGTTTTTCCAGCTTCGAAAAATCCGGAGCTAAAATGATGCCTGCACGAACTAATGCTAACTCATTTACACGGTCAGTACGCCATTGACAGTAATCCATTGCTTGTTCCCAAGATACTCCGACAACAGGGTATTGATCGTATGCAGGATGTGTAAAGTAATTCTCTAAATAAGGCTCATTGTAAGCTTCTTCTTCCCGCCAAACGGTTACGTCAGGCTGTGCTCTTTGTACCAGTTTAGGAGCTGTTTTACCGAATACGGCCTTCATCCAGTTTGTATATTCGCGCCAATCGATGTTTCTTATTTCAAACTGGTCCATGTAAAATGAACTGACAGTTATTCTTCTTGGTTTGTTGTCACGTGGAGCCGTGATGTATTCACCTTTTTGACCTATCGTGAATGATCCTCCTTCAATAGCAACCATACCACTTGGTACATCGGATATGTAGCCTTTTTTTACGGTAAATCCGGCCTGGGTTTTGTCATTGTATTTCCATCCGGTAACACGCGAGAAATTCTCGTTTTTTGATTTACTTATGCAAGCAACCATGGTTATTGCTAAAGATATAGATGCTAATTTAGCTATGGTTATCAATTTCATAATTTGATGAGATAAATTAAAGAATGTAAAATGTCTAAAACAACTTTGCAAAAATAGTATTTTTTTTTCGGGATATACTCGATTAAATTTTTTTTTTTAATGTTTTCCGTAAAAAGTTATTTCATAATAACTTGTTTTCTGCTAAAAAAGTATACTTTGCTATAAAATTTTCAATTTTTTGCTATTCTAACAGCTCTATCGCTATATTTTCTTACTTTTGCAATTGTATTAACAACACTTGTTTATGGTAGATGTTATCAAAATTATGAAACCTAATTTATTGCAGTTAAACTTGAATAACCGGTTGGTCGATTTGTCAACTCCTGTTGTGATGGGAATTGTTAATGTGGCACCCGATTCATTTTTTAAAGGAAACAGGTTTGTAACCGAAAAAGCGATATTGCAGGGTGTTGATAAAATGCTGCTCGATGGTGTTGGTATAATTGATATTGGCGGTTATTCAACCCGTCCGGCATCGGATGTTGTTACACAGGAGGAAGAAATCAAACGTTTGTCCGAAGGTCTGGAAGTTATTTTGAAAAAACATCCCGACATCCTGATTTCGGTCGATACGTTTCGGTCGAGTGTGGCGAGACACGTTGTAACAAATTTTGGTGTTGCCATGATTAACGACATTGGTGGTGGAACATTGGATGATCAGATGTTCGAAACAATCGCTGATTTAAAGGTAGCTTATGTCCTGATGCATATGCGCGGTACACCCCAGACAATGCAAACAAATCTGCAGTATGAAGATGTTGTGTCCGAAGTCTTGAACTTTTTACAAAAACGGTTGGCTCAGTTACATTTATTGGGGGTAAACGACGTTGTCGTAGATCCCGGTTTTGGCTTTGCTAAAACGATCGAACAAAACTATAAACTGTTGAATAAACTAGATTACTTCCAACAACTAAACGTACCTGTACTGGCTGGCATTTCGCGAAAGTCAATGCTGACCAGACTGCTTGGAATTGATGAGACGGAAGCGCTTAATGCAACAACTGCCGTGAATATGCTGGCTCTGATGGGTGGTGCCTCTATTTTGAGAGTTCATGATGTCAAAGAAGCAATGCAAACTATTCGTATCTATAAAAAATATCTTGAAGAATAAGCAACCGATTGATCCGAACGTTAAGAAATAGATAAACTCAATACAATATGGGATTTCAAATAGGTTTTAAAGATGTTGTGGATGTTTTTCTGGTAGCAATATTGCTTTACCAGGCTTTTAAACTGCTCAAACGAACCGGAGCAGTTAATATCTTTATTGGCATTCTGGCTTTCCTTATTTGTTGGTTTCTCGTTTCCTATGTTTTCAAAATGGAACTTATCGGAGGTATCTTTAACAGAATAGTCAGTGTTGGTGCTTTTGCGTTGATTGTGCTTTTTCAGGATGAGATTCGGCGATTCTTTTCGCGGATTGGCTCTCGTAGAAGGGGAGGCCTTCTTTATACCCTGAAACGTCTTTTTGTAACTCCCAATAACGATAAAGAAAAAATCGATTTTGACTTGGTTCAGATTGTTTTGGCCTGCCGTAATTTGGCAAAAACATCAACGGGTGGATTAATCGTTCTTACCCGAAATAATAATCTGGAGTTTTATACGCATTCCGGGGAACACATTAATGCTGCAATTAATTCCCGGCTTATTGAAAATATCTTTTTTAAAAATAGTCCCCTGCACGACGGAGCACTCATTGTTTCGGACCGTAAACTGAAAGCTGCTGCCTGCATCTTGCCTGTTTCAAAAAATCAGTCTATTCCTAAACGTATGGGATTAAGACATCGGGCTGCATTGGGAATTACCGAACATTCCGACTCAATAGCTATCGTGATTTCTGAAGAAACAGGACATATCTCCTGGGCTATTAATGGAAAGCTGACTATAAATGTCAAACCGGAACAACTGGAACATTTTTTATCCGAAGTTATGGCTCATTAAGGGCGGATCAGACTTAATGTGGTTTGTCTTTTTTTGCTGTGGAAATAAGATTATACTTCTCTCTTTTGTTTGTCTGTCTCAGGATGGATAAACCGTAATTAACTTCCCGACCTCTTCTCTGTCATTATTTCTTCCTGTCGTTTTTGATTCAATCTGCTTTTCTGTATGATTCTTAAAATCTCAAGTCAACTTTTTTGAATCTAATTTGTTTTACTATAAATCAACTTTATAAATAATAAATTAATAAATAGATTATGAATAAAATTTCAGATGTTGTAAAACCAGGTGTTGTAACGGGAAAAGATGTGCAATACATCTTTAAAGTTGCAAAGGCTAATGGATTCGCTATTCCTTCCGTTAATGTAGTCAGTTCTTCTACCGTGAATGCCATTATGGAGTCAGCAAAGACATTTAATGCTCCGGTAATGATTCAGTATTCCAATGGTGGGGCAGCGTTTAATGCCGGTAAAGGCTTGAAACTCGAAGGTCAACAGGCCGCCATTCTGGGCGCTATCGCCGGTGCAAAACACATTCACACCTTAGCGGAAGCCTATGGCGTCTATGTTATCCTCCATACCGACCATGCTGCTAAAAAACTACTCCCCTGGATTGACGGTTTGCTGGATGCCGGTGAAAAGTATTTTGCCGAAACGGGAAAACCTCTTTTCAGCTCACATATGCTCGATCTTTCCGAAGAATCTCTCGAAGAAAACATTGCCATCAGCAAACGTTATCTTGAACGTATGAGTAAAATGGGTATGACCCTCGAAATTGAACTCGGTATTACCGGTGGGGAAGAAGATGGTGTTGACAACAGTGGTGTTGATAACAGTTTGTTGTATACACAACCTGCCGATGTGTTCTATGCTTATCAGGAATTAAGCAAAGTCTCTCCGAACTTTACAATTGCGGCCTCTTTTGGAAATGTACATGGTGTTTATAAACCCGGGAATGTGAAACTAATGCCGATTATTCTCAAAAATTCACAGAATTATATTAAAGATAAACTGGGTTCATCCGATGAACATCCGGTTGACTTTGTCTTCCATGGCGGATCAGGTTCCACCCATGCTGAAATTCGTGAAGCAATCAGCTATGGCGTCGTCAAAATGAATATCGATACAGATACCCAGTGGGCTTATTGGGATGGCGTACGCGGATTCGAAGCGGCTAACCATGACTACCTGCAAGGTCAGATAGGAAATCCCGAAGGTGCCGAAAAACCGAACAAGAAGTTCTATGATCCCCGTGTATGGTTGCGTAAAGGTGAAGAAGCTGAAATTGCCCGCTTAAAAGTGGCTTTCGAAGACTTGAATGCAATAAATAGTATTTAATCATTGATTCTCTATAAAGCAAAGGTTGTTTCTTCTTAGAAGCAACCTTTGTTTTTGTAACCTGTTTGCTGTTCATCGAAATTTTTTGAACACTTGTAGTTTGCTACTCGTCCGATTGATAAGCTATATGAAAATTTAGTTTGCACAGCTCTGGTATTAAGAGTGTTTTGTCGTGACTTTTCAAAATATATAAAAAATACCTATTTATGATAAATTTATAAAATCGTTTGTGTAAAACTAAATAAGTTATTAATTTTGCTTATTATTAAAACTTCGATGAAAAAGCACGCATTCCTATTAAGTATTCTAATTGTTATTTTGAGTACTTCCTGTTCAAAGAAAATCCCCAAAGACTTTCAATATCTCAATGTCAATCCTGTTATATATCCCGAATATACCAATAGTTCAATACCCTGGAATATAGCCCCTCTGAATTTCAATATAAAAGAGGATGCTGATGAGTATCTGTGCGAAGCACATTCCCATAAAGGGGAATCATTGCTATGCGAAGGAAGGAAAGTACAGTGGGATATTAAGAAATGGAAACAATTACTTAAGCTAAATAAAGGTGATACGCTCTATATTGATATTTATGTAAATAAGGACTCTCATTGGTTTAAATATCAGGCAATAAAAAACTTCATTGCTCCTGAAGCAATTGATGATTATATTTCATACCGATTAATCGAACCATCCTATGCGACTTATGAATATATGACTATTAATCAGCGTAATATCACCAATTTCGATGAGAATATTATATTTAGCAATATCCCTTTATCTGTAAATGAAGATGGACAATGTATCAACTGTCACTCTTTCCAAAACTATAATAAGACAAAGAGATTCCAATTTCATGTTCGTCAATATAAAGGTGGAACTGTTTTTGTAACGCCCAAGGGAATTAAAAAAGTAAGCTTAAAGACAAATTATACAATCTCTGCCGGTGTATATCCGGCATGGCATCCTACAAAGAATATTATTGCATATTCCGTTAATAATACGCATCAGAGTTTTTATGCAAAGGATAAAGCAAAGGTTGAAGTGTTTGACTCACGCTCAAATCTAATTCTTTACGATGTGGATCGTAATGAAATACGAACCATTGGCAACGATACAACGGTAATGGAAACTTTTCCCTCCTGGAGCCTGGATGGGAAATACCTGTATTATTCCTCGGCAAAATATCCAGATGGTGTTACTGTTAGTTCAAAAGATAAGATCCTGCTGAAATGCAAAGATATTCATTATAATATATACAGGAGATCATTTGATCTTCATACACAAAAATTTGGTCCTGCTGAGCTGGTTTATAATGCTTCTGCTATAAATAAAAGTGCTACTTTTCCGCGGATTTCACCGGATAATAGATATTTGCTTTTTACACTGGCTGATTATGGAAACTTCCATATCTGGCATAAAAGCAGTGATTTGCAGTTGATTGATTTAACTACAGGAGCTCTGTCTGCAATGAAAGAGATAAATAGTCCAAGGGCAGAAAGTTATCATTCTTGGTCGTCAAATGGTTCGTGGATCATTTTCAGCTCTCGCAGAGATGACGGTTCCTACACTCGCCCATATATCTCTTATTTTAAAAATGGTAGGTCAAACAAACCATTTATTCTTCCGCAGAAAGACCCTGATTTTTACAAAGCATTATTTAAGTCGTTTAATATCCCTGAATTTATGGTGGAGCCAGTTACTGTTACTCAACGTGAATTGATGAATGCTGTAGATAAGAAAGCGACAAATGCCACTTTTTCACAAAAATGAGAACAGGTAAGTAAGGCTTTGTGGCTGGATAATATCGAAATTTTTAATATATCACAAAGCGGGAATCCTCTATGTCTTTAATAACCAAACATCCCTGATCTGCAAACCGGAGCCGGTACAATAATCATTGGGATATATGGATATTGATTTCTCAACTATTTGTCCAACCGTTTATAATCGGCACTGTCACGAATGTAAATAATCAATTGTGCAATATCCTTCATATTGCAATTAGCTTCAATAAGTAAAACATGAATGTTCTCGAGCACTCTTATTGGTTGAAACTCAACATCCAACGGATGTACAATCTCGCCCGTGCTATTGATGCTGGTCGTGCCGGAAGTATAGACAGGACGTCTGTCACCGAGCTGAACTGAGGTTCCTCGTTCAAAAGTAACTCCGTATTCAGAACTGGGTTTAAATGACTCTGATCTTTCAGATAAACGATCTGTTTTTGGCTAATTCCGAAAATTGCATAAGCGTTCATTGAAGCAATAACCTGCGGATATTTGTTCTTGCCTTCTATGTCCGTACTTGAAATGTAGTGTGTCTGGAAGATCCGGTTTTCTGCTTTAGAAATTAATTTCCGGCATTCACGATATCGGGATATTGGCTGCCGATATTATTTACAAATGGCGAGGTACGCATGCAATTAGCTTCCAATGAACATTGAAATTGAGACAGGCTCTTAATATAATTATTAAATATCGGCCTTGTTTGCTAAAATGCGTCCCACTCTGTAGAGAACAATCGCGTATGATAGTAATGAAAATATCCGGGTCGCCTTATTGATATTGCGCTATCAGATGTTCATGTTGGCTGAATGTATTCAATTCCATAGATCCCTAGAGCCGGTTTACTTCCATTAAGTGGTGATTGTTACACGACATAAATCGCCACATTACCTGATTGTTGTATTAGTTCCGACTGATTAATAATATCAGAAACAAACGCTGCAATACTAAAGAAGTATTCTTCAGGAATGGTTGCAAAAGTAGTTGTACTATTGATTGGTTGACTTTATCCAACTGCTCAGTTGCGGATAATTTAAAGTGATCATTTGTAAGCCCTAAGATTGCATGGAATTCGGCTATACCACCAACTTCTTTAAATAAGTTGTAAGAAACTTTTATAGTTGCTCAAACTCTTCTTCGTTAGCTGCTGCAGATAATGAGCGAAGTGCACTTATTTCATTCTTATTCTTTGTTAATGCCGGATTATCAATAAAATTCTGATATCTGAGAGCCCATTCTTTGTGAAACATAGAACTCAATAATATTGAATTATATTTCCTGGCAAGATCATATTCTTCATTTACAATCGCACATTTTACCATGTATTTTAGGTATGACACTCGCGGACCGTATTCCACCATGTTTTCCATACACCAGTGATAGCATTTGTTAATTTCACCTGAATTATAATAAAAAGATATTCCTCCCAACTGAATTTTTACGGGCATGGTCGCGCAAACACAATTAGGTTTAATCGTGTTGTCATGATTTAAAAATGCGTCATTTTCGGCTACATGTTGGGTCATGAATGTAGCCAGGCGATAACTTAGAACGACATTTTTTGTTGTGGGATTCTCGTGCAAGTCCTGAACTATTGTAATTACTTTTTCCCAGTTGTTTCTTTCAATTGCATTATAAATTTTCACTCCGGCGTTGAAATTCTCATCATTATAGGACATAGCGTACACGAAAATAACAGCAGAGATGAAAGCTGTAGTGGATGCTAAAGCTGTTCTTTTGTGAATCTTTACTTTATCTTGCTTCGGAAATAAGAAACCGCAGAACAAAAGAAATGAAATAAACAAAACTATAAATGGTAGCCAGAGGGTGAACTCATTCGAATTAAATTCAAAACGTGGTAATCCCGCTATGTACATTTGAAAAAATTGCATATCGTAATACACAAAGTAATAGTATAATTGTGGCACAGATGCAATCAGGACTAAACCGATAGTTATAGGAGCTATTCGGCTAAGCTTTCTGTCTTTCAGATATAAACCAAATTCGTATAGCATACAAACCAGCCCGGTGAACAGGGCATAGAAGCCAAACAACGGATATGTGCCGACTAAGATAAGTATCAGCACAACGATACGTAAAATAAGATTTGAAATACTTCGATAGGCAATAAAAAGAAGCAGAAATGCAACAATGCCCAGTGAATTGGAGAAAAAATAACCTGGTGATTTAAAAGTCAACAAGATGTAACCCAACTGTGTGATAGAGAGTAAGAGCATTAAGCTGGGTATAAATGATACTTGGTAACAATTCTTTGGTATGCGAAACGCAATGACTGACAAGTATTGAATCAAAAATAATATGGCAATAAAAATAAGACTGCCTAAGGTGGGATAATAAAAAAACTGGGTTAGAAAGGTACCGGCATACGTCAAGAGTCCACCGGCGAAATTCATACATTGAGTAAAATAATAAGTTGTAGGAATAAATATGGAAAACTCTTCTGCCCATTTTAAGAAAAAATCATTACGTATCGCTGTTAAGTAAAGTGATATTCCTATAAATGCCACAATGAAAATTAATTGAGGATGTCGCAAAACAAAACTTCCTAATTTGATTTTTGTGGTTGATTTTTCCTTTTTAATTGAGTTTTTGCTCATAGTATTGAATCCTTTTTTGTCGCAAAATAAATTTTATTTAGCTTGAAAATAAATAATATTAGAAATGATTTCATTTCAAAGGTACAGAAAATGCTTTGCTTAAACAGTTAACTGATTTTAAATTAACAACAGGAAAGTATAAAAATCATATAAAATTAAATCGCCGGTAATTACATGATAAATTTATGAAATTGCTCTTTAGTAAAAGTGTTGTTTAATTTTATAAAGATTGATTTTGGTCGAAAAAAGATATAATTCTCAATCCGTCTTTCAAAGGGAGATCTATTTTTAATCCACAATTTATTGAAATCCCAGCTGTTATCAAAATAAAAGGTCGCTTCTAAGAATTGAAGCGACCTTTTGTTTTGTTCTCCTTTATTGGATTTAGAGTGTCCTGAATCAAGCTTTTCCTGCACTACCCAAAACATTTACTGTTTTGTGTGCATACAATTTTTTCAATTCGTCACGAGCTGGTCCTAAATATTTACGTGGATCGAATTCTCCCGGTTTAGTTGCTAATACTTCACGTACTGCAGCGGTCATAGCTAAACGGCCGTCAGAGTCTATGTTGATTTTACAAACAGCTGATGCAGCTGCACGACGTAATTGTTCTTCAGGGATACCGATAGAATCTTTCAATGCACCTCCGAATTTGTTGATAGTTTCTACATATTCCTGTGGAACAGAAGAAGAACCGTGCAATACAATAGGAAATCCGGGGATTTGTTTTTCAATTTCTTCCAAAATGTCGAAACGCAATGGAGGTGGAACTAAAACACCTTTTTCGTCACGGGTACATTGAGCAGGAGTAAATTTGTTAGCTCCGTGTGAAGTACCAATCGAAATAGCCAATGAGTCAACACCGGTACGGGTTACAAAGTCAACTACTTCTTCCGGTTGAGTATAGGTGTGGTGTTCTGCAACAACATCATCTTCTACTCCGGCCAAAACACCTAATTCGCCTTCAACACTTACGCCGTTAGCATGTGCAAATTCAACGACTTTTTTTGTTAAAGCAATATTTTCTTCGTATGGTAAGTGTGATCCGTCAATCATTACGGAAGAAAAACCGGTTTCAATACAACTTTTACAAAGTTCGAAGCTATCACCATGGTCTAAGTGTAAAACAACAGGAATATTCATTCCCAGTTCTTTTGCATATTCCACTGCACCTTGTGCCATGTAGCGAAGTAAGGTTTGGTTCGCATATTTACGTGCGCCACTTGATACCTGTAAAATTACGGGTGATTTTGTTTCAACACATGCAGCAATAATGGCCTGCATTTGTTCCATGTTATTGAAATTGAAAGCAGGGATTGCATACTTACCTTCGATCGCTTTTTTGAATAAGTCGTTGGTATTGACCAATCCAAGTTCTTTGTAATTTACCATATTCTTTGAATTTTATAGTTTGATAATTTGAACGCAAAAGTAGTCATTTTTTGTCAATTAAGAAAGAGATGCTATCCTTTTGTTTTAATTGGACATTATTTGTATACCCGACGATACTTAATCCGCGTTTTACTCATTTAATCTACGAGAAGAGATTCGTCGAATTATTGTTTAAACAACGTGATAAACTGAATTGAAAAGAGGGGGTACAGACCCGAATCGCACACGGCTACGCGACAAAACAAAACCACAGGTTGCGTTTTATTTGTTCACAGGGGATCAACAGGTTAAAGCGGGGGCCGATTAAAGACGACAGGAGGCAAAAGGAGTAGCGGTAACGACTGGTATTCGAATTATTCCGTCGTTCATTACGAGGTAATTTTAGTTTTTACCAACTGCGGTTTAATCCCACAGCTGCGGAATAAGAGAATGCATCTTCATTCGATAGTTTCCAGTCAAAGAATAGTTTATATCCCGGTCAATATATTTTTTCCATTTGGCTTCATCCCCGTTAAATGTATTCAGATCGACAAAGCCTTTAATGCCTGCCAGCTTGCCGTTATGGGCATGTTGCCAGAACAGCCATTTGCGGTTGTCGGGGAGAATACGGTTTTTATTAAACGAACAAATCCAGATCGCATTATTCGGGAACTGACCTCTGATATAGCGGTTATATGAATTCACGTTGGCATAAATAATCATTTTACATCCGCTGGCCTGCTCGACGGTAGCCAGGAAATCGGCTATATCTTTCTTTATCTGCTTGTCCGATTTAGCGACCGGCAGATTACCCCACTCCTCAATATCCAGCGCCGGGGCTAATTTACCGGAGAAGCCTCCTGTATGAGATAAAAAATTCATTGCCTGTGTCTTTCCGGGCTTATTAAAACGGAAGAAATGATACTCCCCCACGATTATGTTTACTTTTTGGGCGGCATTAATATTCGTAACGTAATTCGGGTCAAGATAATCTTCCCCTTCGGTGGCTTTAATATACGCAAAATCAATATTCTGGAACTTGATTAAATCCCAATTAATTATCCCGGAATGCCTTGAGACGTCAATACCCGTGATGGGGTATTTCTTTTTATCGATATTCACTCCCTTGGGAAGAAAATACGTCCGGATAAAAATTATAAGCAATATAATCAAACAAACCGAGACTCCGAGAGCAATAAAATATCCTTTTTTCATGGTTGATAATAAGTTAGGCAAAGTAGCTATAATTAAGGGTCAAAGGATTTCAAACAGTAAAATAAAAGGAAATGATACATGCCGGCGACATGAATTCAACGTGTATGAATATTGAACAACAGAAATAGTCAGGACACAAAAACTATTGAAAGCCAATAGTTTCTTACGATGGCTTTATTTGCAAAAAGAACGGCAGTTTTATCAAAAACGTAAAATATTTCTTTTACGCAATAAAGGTATAAAAAAGGGAATTAATTCAATCGTTATTCCTGTAATTATTTTGAGAAATGTTTTAAAAGCAACATACAGGGATACCGTCTTAAGAATAAGCAATCAACATCGTCACGGCATTTTCAATTCAATCGTATGAAAACATAATTTTGTCATACAGATTACATAATGACGTAACATGAACCGGGTAACTTTGTTGAAAAAATTTAGCATCCCCAAGTTATGAATCAGTATCCTGTTTTGATTATAGATGACGAGGAAGACATGTGCGAAATTCTCCGGTTTAACCTGACAAACGAAGGTTATGAAGTCGATGTGGCTTATTCAGCTGAAGAGGCTCTGAAATTAAATATCCAGCATTACAGTTTATTATTACTGGACGTAATGCTGGGAGAGATTTCAGGATTCAAGCTGGCTCATATGATCCGGAATGATCCAAAGACAGCAATAACACCCATTATATTCCTGACAGCCAGAGATGGCGAGAACGATCGTCTGACAGGTTTCAGCCTGGGAGCCGACGACTATATTACCAAACCCTTTTCAATGCGTGAAGTAATGGCACGGGTAAATGCCGTTATCAGCAGGATCAACACGAAAAAAATGACAACTTCCCGTGTGGTTTCGTACGAGCGGCTCAACATGAACCTGACCAATAAACAGGTACTGCTGGAAGGGCATGAGATCCAGTTCACAAAAAAAGAGTTTGAGATTCTGAAACTTTTTATCGAAAACAAAAACAAGACCTTCACACGTGAAGAATTACTCGCACTAGTCTGGCCGGAAGACGCATTTGTACTCAGCCGGACCATCGATGTAAATATAACCCGGATACGTAGAAAAATAGGAATGTACGAACGAAATATCGTCACGAAACTTGGTTCGGGATATTGCTTCGAAGGATAAAGGTAATTGTTCTCTGGAAATAAATACAATAGTGACAGAGCACCTGTCCGCATACTGCTCGTTGGGGCTTTTTGACTCCGGTGATGTATTATTCGAACGCTGCGCGTTTCCAGGAGAGAGGACATTCAACATATCCGCAAAGAGGCTATGAAGCTCCGAATAAAGAAACCGGAATGATTTTCCACATCTTTGTTTACTAATTATTTCGTTGAATTTTTAGTCTGTCGGTTGACAGACGATAACGCTACATACTATTTTACCAACAGGCTGAATGAAAAAGATAATACTGATGAGTATCGGTTTAATGACTATCTTTTCGACATTAAATGCGCAGAAAACCGGACTTGTATTGAGCGGCGGCGGAGCACCGGGAATTGCCCATATCGGGATTATAAAAGCTCTGGAGGAAAACAACATCCCGATCGATTACATTGCCGGGACATCGATAGGGGCTATCATTGGTGGCATGTACGCCATGGGAATGACCCCCGATGAAATGACAGGGATCATCAAATCGAATGATTTCAAGAACTGGTTATCGGGAGAAGTTGAGCCAGAGGACGTATATTACTACCTCTATTCCGACCAGAAACCCCGCATCATCGATTTACGAATTCAGATAAACAAGCAGAAGAACCATAATTTCAAGACCCGGATTCTACCGACCAACTATGTTCCGTCCGGCCAGATGAATTATGCCTTTGTGCCTTTATGTGCACAGGCAAATGCAGTAGCCGGGGGCGAATTTGATAAACTCATGGTACCGTTCCGCTGTGTAGCATCGGATGTTTACAACAAACAGGCCGTGGTATTCAGGCGCGGCGTACTGGGAGATGCCATCCGGGCTTCCATGACTTACCCTTTCATGTTTAAGCCTATCAGCATTGATGACAAGTTATTGTTTGATGGCGGCATATTCAATAACTTCCCGGTGGATGTTATGAAGAAAGATTATAAGCCCGATTATATTATCGGCAGCGTGGTGGCCTATAATCCACCGAAAGCCGATGAAAACGACGTCATGCTCCAACTTCAGAATATGATCATTACCCGTACCGATTATTCGTTGTCTTCAAGCGATGGATTATTACTTTCATTCAATCTGGACAAGATAAATGTCTTCGATTTTTCGAAAGTCGATGAGTTGGTAAAGATGGGTTATGACTCGACCATGAAACATTTGGATGAAATCAAGGCCCGGATTCCCCGACGGGTTACAACAGAAGAAATGACCCAACGAAGAAAAGACTTCCGGAGTAAATTTCCGGCATTAAAGTTTCAGCATATCGAAGTGACCGGAGTTGACAGCCTGCAAAAGCAATACGTAAAACGGACATTCCAACAGAAAGAAAATGTCGTTAGCTTAAACAGCTTCAAACAATCCTATTTTAAATTGATCTCGGATGATAAAATTTCGGAAGTGATCCCGCATGCCGTATATGATCCTGCCACCGGACTGTTCGACCTGAACCTGAAAGTAAAAACAGAAGACCAGCTAAAAGTCATGCTGGGGGGCAATATTTCATCGTCCATCTCCAATCAGGCATATCTAGGATTGACGTACCAGAACCTGAAAGACTATGCTCAGACGGCTACCTTGGATGCCCAGTTCGGGAAGTTCTATAACGGACTGGGAATTGGAACGCGCATAGAGATACCCACACAAAAAAGCTGGTATCTCAAACTGGCACTTGTCATGCACGCATTTGACTATTATCAGGGAAACAGCTTGTTTTATGAAGACAACCGGGCGGCGAACATTCATATGAATGAGATTTACAGCAAGCTGAGTGTCGGCTTTCCAGTCAGCATGAAAGGCAGGTTGGAATTTGGAGTAGGCTATGGCTCCTTAAGCGATAGCTATAATCAAAATGGCACGTTGCTTAACTCAGCAACCGGAAGCGACAAGAGTACTTTCTCAATCGGCAGTCTATTTGGCCGGATAGAAAGTAACACCCTGAATAACATCATGTACCCCACCAAAGGATTCAATTATGTATCATCTGTCCAGTTACTCGATGGGAATGAAAGCTTCAAACCTTCTAACCTGTCAAACGCCAACCTGACAGACAAACCCGATGTTTGGATGCAATGCCGCATCCGCTTTGATCATTACTACCCGGCCTCCTCCCGCTTTACGGTGGGCATTTTTGGTGAATTGGATTACTCAACCCGGGAGTTATTACAGAACTATACCGTCACCCTGATACAGGCTCCGGCATTCCAGCCAACACCTTACAGCAAGACAGTATTTAACAACGCATTTATTGCGAACAAGTTTGCTGCCTTTGGCATAAAACCCATCTACCTGATCACCGATCAACTTCACGTGCGGGAAGAAATCTATTGGTTTGTACCCTACCAAAGCATTATGCGTGTAACAGACAATTCAGCCTGTTATTCCAACCCTTTCGCCACATCCCGGCTTATGTCGGAGACATCCCTGGTTTATAACTTCAAGCTGGCAACGGCTGGTATTTATACAAACTACAACACCGGTCATTGGAACATTGGATTGAACATCGGAATTTTGCTTTTCAACCCTAAATTTGCGGAATAAACCAAAATCAATGATCTTTTGAAATAAAATATAATTTTACACAAATATTGCGTTGATTAATTGTTTCTTTTTATTAATTTTGCCTTGTTTTACTTTCATTCTATTGTTTTTTCTTTTATTCTATTATAAATAAGCAAAAAAAATGAATGAATTCCGAACTCGTTTTAATTACTTATTTGTACAATTATGAAACGGAAATTCAGCATTATCACATTAATTATCTTTATTCTACTAGTCGGCGGCCTGTATTTAATCTATTTCCGGCCTTTCAACAATGGCTTTTTAAAATCATCTCCTTCCCTTACCGACACGATTAAATCAAACTTATTTTGTAAAAAAGCAGAGGCTCTAAAGGGATCAAAGCCAGACTCCGCTGCCTTTTATTACAATAAAGCACTCCATCTCGTCCTGCCTCATTCCGGCAAAAAAGAAATTGACCACCTGTCGGGGAAGTATTACATAGGGTTAGCTTCCCTGAATTACAATTTGGGCAATTATGCTCAAACAAAACATTTTGATTCGTTAGCCGTCCATCAAACAAAAAAATATAACGATCTTGACATTGAAGCTCAGGCGCTAAATCTGGAAGGAATGGTTTATTTTAATAAAGGCGATTACAATAATGCTTTGTTGAGTTATCACCTTTCGGAACAAAAAGCGCAGCAGGCAGGCAGTTCAAGGGTATTAGCCAAGATATGGACCAACAGGGCCGCCATTAATTACCTGCAAGGAAAGCTTCAGATAGCGGTTGCCGATTTCCATAGAACACTATACTATGCCATCAAAAGTAAAGACATGGAATTACTTTCGGGGACCTATATGAACCTTGGATTGATTTATTCCAATTCGGGTGATTTGAAAAACGCATTAATAAATTACAGCAAGTCTCTCCTGATGTACCAAAAAATGCACGACAATGATGATGTCCAGTTGTGCTTGCAAAATATAGCCAATTTATACCTGGATCGAAGTGATTATGCCCACGCCATAGAAACTTATCTAAAAGCATTAGCCCTTTCGGAACAGCTAAATGATAAAGCAGCCATAGCCAGGGAGCGGAATAATCTGGGAGAAGTATATGCCCGTTTGGGTGAATATGAAAAAGCCGTAACCGAATATATGAAATCGGCAAAAATAAAAGAAAAGTTAGGAGATAAGGAGGGCCTCACTTCACTGTATGTTGGACTAGGCAGCCTGAATTATCAATATAAAAATTATGACAAAGCCTATTCATACTATAAAAAGGCACTCGAGACTAACGAATCCCTGAAAATTATCAAGGGTGAAGCAACAGGGTATGCCAACATGGCGGATGTATCGGCTGCTAAAAAGCAATACAACGAAGCAATTACGCTCTATTTAAAATCAGTTGACTCTTTTCTTAAAATAGACTATATATCCGGACTATCCGATACGTATTTATCGTTGGCCAACACTTACCGTGATGTAGAAAAATATGATTTAGCACAACTTTATTACGATAAATGTATCGCCATAAAAAGCAAATTAAACGATAAGCAGGGAACTACAACGGTCTATTATGAATTGGCAAACATGAATATCCTGCAAGCTAAAAAGCAGAAGAATTCCAACAAATACAGAACAGCGCTTACCTATGCCCTGAAAGCTGAAAAGCAGAGTCGCGAATTAAAAGCGATGCCGGTTTTAGCAAATACAACATCTGTATTAAAACAAATTTACCAGGGGCTGGGGGAATCGTCTAAAGCACTGAACTATGCCAATGAATTTATTACACTCAACGATAGCCTATTCAATCAACGACAGACTCAGGCATTGGCCTTTGCTGAAGCAAAATGGAATTCAGAAAAGAAGCAACAGGAAATTGATCAACTAACGCGACAAAAAAAGCTTGATCAGGAAATAATAGCACAAAAAATTCATGAATCGAGACTTCAGAAACTGATTATTTTCGCTGTTATCTTTATTCTGCTATTGGCCATCACGGTAGCTATTACGACGATACTTTATTTGCGAAAAAGGAAAGATACGCAAATTCAAAAACAGATGATGTCCATGACGAAGCTACGTATGCAGAATGCCAAGAATTCACTTTCACCACACTTTCTTTTCAATGTGCTCAATTCGGTAACCCGAAATGCAAATGATCCCGAACAGGTAAAGAAGAAAATACAGGATATTTCCTTTTTACTTCGTCAAACGCTTGAGAATGTTGACAAAACAACCATATCCATAGAAGAAGAGCTTAATCTGGTCCGGAAGTTTATTGAATTACAACGAGACAGAATCCCGGGCAGGCTTAAAGTCAATATAGATATAGATCCCGATTGCAATCTAAAACAACCTATGCCGGCCATGTTGATTCAGATTCCGGTAGAGAATTCGATAAAGCACGGATTAATGCCTCTCCCTGAAGATGCGGAAAAGCTACTTGAGATAAAAGTAATGAAAAGTAATGACTTTACAACAATTGAAATAGCCGACAACGGGATCGGACTTAATCAAAAGAATGTTGAAAACAAGGGAACCGGTACCGGATTAAAGGTGTTGATGCAAACCGTTCGTATGCTTAATGCAAAAAACAAAAATTCTATCAGTTACCAATTAACCGAAAGGGTTACCGATAGCGGCGAGAAATATGGAACATTAACAAAAATCAAATTACCCAAGGTGTTTGATTTTGAACAACTTATTTAGAGTATGAAAACAGATAACAAGATAAAAACCGTGATCATTGACGACGATGAAGAATATATCTCTTCGTTGAAAAAACAGCTGGCTATATATCCTACTATTGAAATAGTCGGGACTGCAACAAAATATACAAAAGCAAAAGCTCTGATTATAAGTACAAGACCCGATCTGCTATTCCTGGATATAGAAATGCCTACTAAAAACGGATTTGAACTATTAAAAGAGATCCGGGAGAACGGTTGTACTCACACCAACGTGGTTTTCTTTACAGCCTACGATAAATACACGATACAAGCTTTGCGCGAATCGGCTTTCGATTATCTGTTGAAGCCCGTAAAACAGGAAGAACTAAAGATGCTCCTGGAACGATTCATTAAAAAGAAAGCGCAAGCAGCGAACCAACCAATATGTCCGTTAACCCCGCAAAAGGATTTTTCAAATACAATTGCTCTTTCTACCATTATAGGGTTCAAATTTATTGAGCGGAACGATATTGTACTTGTCAATTCCATTAAAGGAAACAGATTTGATAAGCCTTGTTGGGAAGCATTAACAAAGACTTCGGAAACGATCAAATTAAAAAAGAATACTTCTTCGAAAGAAATTATCCAGTTAATGGGAGATAAGCAGTTTGTACAAATCAACCAATCGTGCATTCTCAACCTGTCCTACCTGTGCGCTATTGAGTTCAAAACGCGCTGTTGCATCCTGGTTCCTCCTTTTAATGAACTCTACCTTACCGTTTCCCGGTCGAACATGTCCGATCTGCGTGACCGGTTCGACATGCTTTGATACAAGTAAAAAGCCCTCTTTCCCTTCCTGAAAATTCAAACCATGAGCCTTCTCCGATAAGTTACTATCAAAAGATACGCTAAGACTCAGAACCTTCATAAAAACACCCACTACTTCTAACAGTGATGTTTTTTAGAAAGGACAACTATTCTTTTTAGTCTTTTATCTTCACAAAGAATGTACAACAAAGTCTTTTGTACTAATCTGTCCAGTTGTATTTCCCGAATACACACTTCGTCTGCATTATCTATATTCATTCTATTTAACGTCTTATTCTTCCAAATTCACCCCAATATTAACCGGATATTCCACAGTAACTACCAGATATTCCATAACCTTATTTTATGGTTTTTTTAGAATACTATTTATAATAACCTTTGTATTGCAATAATTTGTGAGAAAGAAGATTAAAATCAGAGACTTTTCTGGCTAAATAGATTAATTGTCACCAATAGCAATCTGGCTGGAACAGGGAGTGCGGGAGTGATAATTATGGAAAATGACAATGTAATAATATATTCGTTAGTTAATTCCAGCAAACTTCTTCACATTCGAAAAGATTGAAAACATTTGGAATGAAATTTAAAGTCATCTTAATTATACGGAGCAACCTGAAAATCCGAAACAGAGTAGGGAGCGGAAGCCGAAAAGCCTGAGAGTAGGCAGTTTTTAAATTTAAGTTTTATGAAAAAAACAGTATTTATGGTCATCTTAGCAATGGCAACAATTTCAATGTACGCACAGAAATTTGGTGTAAAAGCGGGTGTAAACTTTTCAACTTATATCGGCAGCGATGCAGATGGTTCCAAGGCGCTTACAGGATTTCAAGTAGGCGGATTATACGAGTTACCGATTTCTGAGGCCTTTTTTATTCAGCCGGAAGTATTATTGACTCTTAAAGGTGCAAAGTTTTCGGATGAAGGTTATACTGAAAAGTATACTCCTTTTTATATACAGGTTCCGATAAAAGCCCTGTATAAATTTAACGTAGGAACGGGAAAAATTTCGATTGCAGCAGGTCCGTACTTAGCTTTAGGTATTGCTGGGAAAGATAAAGCATCAGGCGATGGAGAGTCTGAATCTTCCAATCTGTTCTCGAAAGAAGATGGAGCTGATGAGACTATTCTGAAAAGATTCGATTTAGGTCTCTCATCGGCAGTTGGATATGAGTTTGAAAATGGATTGTTTTTAAACTTTGAATATTCTCCTGGCTTACTAAATGTTGCTAACGGCGGAGGCAATATAAAGAACTCTACGCTGTCGTTGGTTGCCGGTTTTAAATTCTAACACCAATTTCATCTCCTCGTACTTCATACACCTGAGCCAGCGAGGGATGAAGAATAGCAGGTACTCACACATTATCAAACCGGACAGGTTTCTGAAAATCTGTCCGGTTTTTAAAACAAAACAAACGGAACTTCCCGAAAATCCGAAACAGAGTAGGGAGCGGAAGCCGAAAAGCTTTACGAGTAGGCAAAAATAAGCGTTATGAAAAAGAATTATTGTTTAATTTTTGCGGTGGCGATGCTATCGCTTGCTCTGGTAAGTTGCAGTAAAAAGGATGATCCTGCATCCATAGAGACTTCTAGTAATAAAGTAACAATCAAAGTGCCTTCAGGTGCTCAATTAGATAAGATTAAAGTATTATCTGGGGACTATCTATTGGCTTCTGTAAGTGCTAAAGCGGGTAATACAGTTAATTTAGAACTTCAAAATATGCCTGCTAATCAATTGAATAAAGTAACTGATATTTTTGACACGTCTCTTAAGATTAGTGATAATTCTGCCATGACATCATGGTCTAATAGTAGTTACTATAACATATCGTTTAAAGGCTATCAATCTTATGGTAGTCAATATGATGTAGAATCTTGTACGTTTTATTTGAAAAATCCTACTACTGATAGCGAAATATATTATGTATATTCAGATAAAAATGTAAATATACATGGTTCAACCGGTTCAACTTTTGACAAAGATATTGTTAATCTATCTTTTAATAATGGTTGGAATATGGTGTATTATACAACAAGTCAAAAGGACACTACATATTATTATGATGTATGGGAGGGATTGGTAACAAAGACCATTAACATTGATTATTATAATACAGTTCAATCTATTCCATCTGATGTAGGTTGGTATGTCTACTAATGGAACTATCATCATTAGTTGGATGTAGGTTTCCCCCTAGTTCGAGTCAATGACTCGGGTCGCGCCAGAGGCTGAAGAAATAGGAAATATCAGGTACACATCATTATCAAACCGGACAGGTTTCCGAAAATCTGTCCGGTTTTTAAAACAAAACAAACAGAACTTCTCGAAAATCCGAAACAGAGTAGTGGAGCGGAAGCCGAAAAGCGTTATGAGTAGGCAAAATAAATAAAAGAAACGTTATGAAAAAGAATTATTTAATTTTTGCAGTTGCGATGCTATCGCTTGTTATGGTAAGTCGCAGTAAAAATGATGATCCTGCTGCATTATCATTAGTTAATCCTAATACTACTTCCGTTGCATTGACACTAAGCATAGAAAATGGGTCTGCGCTGAGTTCTCAAATCGATTCGGTGACTTGCGACATTGTAAGTGATGAAATGAATAATGGCCTTACTGTTTGGAAAGGCCCTTTTAAAAGTAGTAGTTTAACTTTGAATTTGCTGGTACCACCGGACAATTTTCTTGAGAAAGTTACATTTGCATTTAGTAGTGACAGTGATAGTTATGGAAGTAGTAGTCTCACGATTAGCGACCTTACTGCTTTGACATCAAACCCCGACGGAATGTTTGTATCTGCATACAAGGGACAAACCGAAGTCGGATAATTTCATCGTACCAATATGACCCTTGCTCAATACGAGGATATGCTAGATTATTATGATACTCCAAAGGCAAAGGCAGGATATGCCGCGGGATTTTTTATTTATTCCAACAAAGCAGTACAGATAAAAGGAACTGAGGAGGATGGCGATACATTATCATCATACTCATACAATATCAACCTGAATAAAGGATGGAATGAACTGGTCTTCACGTGCACAAGTGCAACCGATCAAAAAATAAGCATATCTGTCACAGCCAATAATGAACCAAGCGGCATGAAATGGATATATGGAGCGGATACAGATTTGCAATATGTGCGAAAAAAGGCGCTAAAATACCACGATTTCCACCTTACTGATGTGGTTTTGAAGAAATAGCAGGTACACATTATTTTCCAGTGATAATTTTACTCTGAGTGAAACCCTCATTATAAGGGCAAGAAACAAACGGAATATCCTGAAAATCCGAAACAGAGTAGGGAGCGGTAGCCGAAAAGCTTTACGAGTAGGCGTAAATAAAAAATAAAAAATAAAAATGAAAAAGTTTGTACGATTATTTTTTGTAATGACAGCTATATCGCTGCTTGTAGTGGGATGTAGTAAAGATAAGGATAACGAACCGGAAAGTTCAACAGGTTCTATCAAAGCGTCGGGTGAATTAACAGCCACTATTGATGGTGTTACTAACAGTACAGTAGATTCACTTGATTTCTGGTTCGAGACGAATAGTACATACAATTACAATGATGTGATTATTGGGAAGACTAAAGTTACTAATGGCGCATTTTCCATAAAACTGGATACGATTGCAACAAAATATCTCTATAAAATGAAAGATGCCGGACTTGTGGGTATAGATGATACTACATCCCTGAAAATTTCTTATGCTGGTACTACAGCTTATATAAGCAATGGAGACGGAGCTTGGATTGAAGCCTACAAATCAAAAACTCCGGTCGGTAGTCTTGTTCGTACAAATTGTACGTTGAGTCAGTATGAAGCGGAAGAAGCAGATCAGACATTTAAAGGGTTAGCTGGTGCTTCCTACATCTACTGTAATACAAGTGTAACTATAACCGGAACGGCAAAATACACAGATACAGACAATTCTTACACTTACACTTACACTTATAACTATAATGTATCATTGAATAAAGGCTGGAACGAAATGGTTGTACAATTGACAGCCGTAAACAGCTCTAATTTAACAGTATCTGTAACTGCTAATACTGAGCCTTCCGGAATGAAGTGGCTGTTCGTTCCAGATGACGAAGAAAATTCAAAAGCAATGCGTATTGCTAAAATAACAAAATCAAAGATATTTGGAAAATTACTATCAAAATGATAGACAGGAATTAAACATATCAGAACCAACGTAAACAGAGCACTTATCTGAAGAACGTATAATTTGGTAACGGGACATCCTTAAAAGCCAAAACAGAGAAAGGAGCGGAAGCCGAAAAGCTTTACGAGTAGGCAAAACATATAGTTTTTAAGCTTATGAAGAAAATTGTTTTTTATCTTTTTATGTTTCTTATTACAACCAATGTGTTTGGTCAACAAACGCAAGACGTTGTTTATTTGAAAAACGGAAGTATAATCAAGGGAACCATCATCGAGTAGAGACTTGGTGAGTCTCTAAAGATTAAAACACCCTCGGGTGAAATAGTGTCGTACAAGATAGACGACGTTGATAAATTTAGTAAGGAAGTCACTACTATGCAAACAACATCCACATTCTCTCCGGTAGCCGATAAAATTCAGACGTTTTCGGTTGATCTAAACGGGGGCTATGCATTTTCGTGGCTGAGTGGATTTAATGATGCTACTGGCTATGATGGTGCTTTAAGATCATCCTATCAGGTTGGAATTGGCATTAATGTACCTATTAATGGTAATTGGGGCATTGAAACGGGGGTCGGATACTTGGCACTAGCTGGCAACTCGTATAGTTACTATGATCTTTTTTATAAGGTTACCGGGAATATAGACTTGAGCTATGTTGAAGTTCCTTTACTCGTAAAATATGATTTTTTGAAAAATCTAAACATCAAGAATGGCACTTCAGTGGGTCTGAAAACAGGATTGCAAGTAGGTTTCAATACACAAGCCACTGATCATGGTGACAGTTACTCCAATGATTTTGATGCTAAAACAAATTTGGATTGGGTGTTTGGAGTGTTTGGCTATATCGGTCATTCAGGAGTATCCATAAATTTTAATTACGGACTGACTGATGTCGTGAAATCATCGGAAAACTCTAATAATTTCAGAAATAAAGGTGTTGCCGTTCTATACTCGTACCGATTTTAATCTATAATTTGAAAATGTAATATGAAACGAGCATTTAAACAGGTGCTTAAACCAAAAGACCATGTTCATTGCGAGTTCAATACGACAACTAATAAAAAATAAACGTATGAAACATAAGTTTTTAATATCATGTGTAATTATTCTATTGAGTTTGGTTTCCTATTCTGCATCTGCACAAACTTATCAGGCAGAATCAATAGATAATGTAAGAGCCGAGGTGAAGAATGATTCATTAATCATTTCATTTGACCTGAATACGCTTCAAAAAATCGAGTCGGTGTGGGTGGAAATTCGGACAACAGACGGTAAGAAGATTGCCAACAATTCGCTCGACAACAAAAGTTGGAACAAAGTGGCAGTCTCTCAAAATTGTAAAGTGATCTGGGCTTATGCGCTGGATAAAGTCGATTTAGCCGGCCAGGATATTCTTATTGACGTAAAAGTGAATGTGGCAGCACCGGTAACAGAGGTTGCTCCGGTACAAAATGTTCCGATTGAGAGACCAAAAGAAGTGGCAAAGTATCCTTTATTAAGGCCGGGAATAGAATTAATGATAGATCCTAATATAACTGAATATCAAAATAATGCTGCACTTACTTTTACATTTGAATATATTGTAAAACCATCTTGGTCGATACTTAGTGGGATTGGAGTTCAAGGATCAAGTGTCAAGTATTATGATCAGGGTCATATTGGGAATGAAGATTATCTTGATTCGAATGATTATTTAAGTGTTGTTATTCCAATAACAGCTGAATATAAATATAACACCGGAAGATGGTTCCGTCTTTACGGAGGTGGGGGAATTCAAAACCGCTTTGTCGTTTACGAAGATGATGAATATCTAAACATTGGTCAAGGGCTGAACAGATACGTATTAGGTCTGAGAGCAGAGGCCGGAATAGAAATCAAAGATTTCAGGTTAGGTGCCGCCTATGTCTCCGATATAACTTCCTACTCCGTATTTAATGAAAAGATATCCTATTTTGGACTGACACTAGGCTGGAGGTTTGGAGGTTCTAAAGCATACATAAAATAACAATCGATAAAGAACCACTTTAAAATTATGTTTATTATGAAGAAAATTGGTATAACATACAAGATACTGCTCGGTATAATAGCGTCTTTTTCGATGTTACTTTTATCATCCTGTAGCAACGAAAAAGACACAACGAATCCGAACATCTATGGTCTGACTTTTACATCATACAACTCCAAAACAAATGAATGTACCTATACATTTAATGCAGATGATAATACGGCCATAAAATCAGTTTATATTTACAAAGATGATTCCATTATTTATAAGAATGAAACGAACACCCGCTCAGCGATTGAAGATTATGCAAAAGTATCGGCTACCTGTAAATATACGTCTAATGGGTATAAGATACGTGCTATAGTACAAGATTTTGGTGGCAATACAACACGGGACACACTCAGTTCTCCTGTGCTATCAGTCGTCTCCTCACCAAAGACAGGAGATAGCTGGACTCCGAACGCAACGCAAACAATTACCTGGACCAGTAATTTCAAGGACAATGTAAATATCCAGTTGTATGTAGATACTACTTATCGCGAATTTTACCAAACGATTGCAAGTAATGTTTCAAATACAGGGAAATACGCATGGTCTGTACCATCAACTATACCTTCCGGAATGCACTTTAAAATAAGAGTATCCAGTACGGTTATAGATGCTGCCGAATGTTTCAGCAACCGGTTTACAATAGCTCCATATATAGCTGTCAGCTATCCTACTTCCGGCACTATTTTTTTTACAGGAAACAGCATGCAGATTACATGGTTGGATAATATAGATTACGTTAATGTAGAACTATACAAATCAGGAAAATCATATTCAATGATAGCAAAATACGTAAATGCAACAAACTGCATATGGACATTACCTTCAAGTCTTCCTAACGGATCAGATTATACAATTCGAATTTCCAGCACAACAAACAGTGCTGTTTATGCTGAAACCCCAACTTTTACGATTACACCTTTAGCATCTGGATCAATGTCAGATATTGATGGCAATGTGTATAAAACCATCACAATTGGTACCCAAACCTGGATGGCTGAAAATCTCCGGACAACCAAGTACAATGATGGAACTGCCATTCCCAATGTCGTTGATGCTACGTGGGGTAGTTTAACCACTCCGGCTTATTGTTGGTACAACAACGATGCAACTACCTACAAAGTGACTTACGGGGCGCTTTATAACTGGTATGCGGTAAATACGGGGGAACTTGCGCCCACCGGGTGGCATGTGCCTACCGATGCAGAGTGGACAACTTTAGGAAATTACTTGGCAGCGAATGGTTATAACTACGATGGCTCCACTTCGGGAAATTATTTCGCTAAATCTTTAGCCGCTAACACCAATTGGGCTATAAACACAGGCTCAGGCTCTATCGGCAATGATTTGTCAAAAAACAACCGTACAGGCTTTTCGGCTCAGCCGGGCGGCTCTCGCAACATTAATGGGTTCTACAACGTAGGTGACGACGGTGGTTGGTGGAGTTCTACCGAGGGCATTACCAACTACGCCTGGGTTAGGAACCTGTACTATTACGGCAGTATTTTGTACCGGTACGACGACATAAAGCACGACGGGTTCAGTGTTCGTTGTGTCAAAAATTAAATGACATAGTAAAAATGCAAAAGCATTATCAGATTATTGAGCAATTCGTATAAAATCAGCTATAGATTATAACAGAATTAAATAAAACAACGTATGAAAAAAAATAAGTCAATTATATTGTTAGTTACATTGATTTTCGCAGTTCTATCAATGCACGCGCAAGAACGACGGACCATTTCGGGTAAAACCTTATCGTTCCATGTCCCGGAGAAACAAATGCCCGAGATAAAAAGGGAAGTAAAGCAACAAGTAGCCAATAAAGAGCAAAAGATACAGGACGAACTGGAGGAATACCTGGATAAGCTGTTGCAAAACAAACAGATTTCCAAGAATCTGCAGACCAGTGTGAATGTAACGGTAGTGAATGAGAAAACTCCGACAGGAGAAGTTGAACAGAATCTTCATGCCAAATACAATTACGAAATACTGAATAATCCCAATAATATAAAAAGCCAGATTGATGACTATCCGGCCGGAAAATACAAGTTGGGATCGTCGAAAGCAGCCATGAGCACCATGCAGATATTGAAACAAACCGTTGAAAAGAATTTGGCCGAGTTCCTGACGAAAGGCACTAAAGTGACCATAAAGATTACCGGTACGACCGATGCTTCGCAGGTAAAAGGGAAGATCCCTTATACCAATGATTATGGCAGTATCGAAGCATGTACCTACTTCTTAAACGACCAGTTAAGCAGTCTTTCGGTCGATCAAAACAGCGGTATCACCTCCAATGAACAGCTGGGGCTATTAAGAACCTTCGGTGTCCGCCAGTTTATGGATACCTACATTGAACCGCTCAAAAATACGACAAACTCCTACGAGCATTTTGTTCAGACCAGCAATGAACTGGGCGGGAAAAACAGGCGTGTTACCATAGAGCTGGTGGTGCATGATGCGTTGAAGAATTATAAACCGCAACCGTCTGAAGTGGCTGCCGCTGCAATAGCTGAAAACACAAAAAAGGCAGATGTTCCTTTAGTAAATAATTCGGATGTTGACAGAGATATTCCTCAAAACAAAATTGTCAATGAGAATACGTATGCCTTAATTATCGGTAATGAAGACTATGCCAGCCAACAGGCTGACTTGAACTCCGAAGTAAACGTTGACTTTGCCGGACATGATGCTGAAGTTTTCAAAGAATATTGTATAAAAACGCTAGGTCTTAAAGAAGAACATATCGTTTTTATGAAAGATGCGACTGCCGCTAAAATGAACCGGGGAATAAAAAAGCTGGTTCAGATATCGGAAGTACTCCATAACAGCATGAATATCATCGTTTATTATTCAGGTCACGGATTGCCTGATGAAAAAACAAAAGAAGCTTATCTTATTCCGGTAGATGTTTCAGGTTCAGATATTGCCTCAGGGATTAAAGTTGATGATCTGTATAAACGTTTGACCGAAAATTCACCCAGTAAAGTGACTGTATTTTTAGATGCCTGCTTCAGTGGCGGCGGACGTAATAAAGGGCTTCTGAGCTTGAAAGGCGTAAAAATCAAGGCAAAAGAAGAAACGCTAAGTGGAAATCTGGTCGTGTTTACATCCAGCACAGGCGAAGAAAGTTCGGCAGTATATAAAGACAAAAGCCATGGGATATTCACTTACTATTTACTAAAAAAAATACAGGAGACAAAAGGTGACGTTACTTACGAGCAACTCTATAACTACGTCAATGAGCAGGTAAAACTTCAAAGCATCGTCGTTAACAGCAAAAACCAAACTCCTACAGTATCCGGGAATGATGCCGTGGTAAACAAATGGGAGAATTGGAAATTGAAGGAATAATCTATCTGTAAATTCGATAGACATTGGGGTAAATACTTCATTCATCCAAATATTTATCGGAAAGAATGTCTTTCCAATAAAGTCGGAGTCGACCTGAATTAAGTAAAATGGAATAACAAATAACTTTCACCGGGATGCCGAAAACGGAAAATCAGAGTAGGCATGAATAATTTACAAAGAATCATTATGAAAAGAAATTTTATTATGGCTATTGCCTTACTACTTACATGCGGGTTGATTAATCTTCATGCGCAGTCTCAAGCCTCCATTACAAAAGAGCGTAAAGCAATAGATAAGCTATCTTCCAGTGAGTTAAATGCAAAATCAACAAAAGCAGCCAGAACAGAAGCTAAGAAGCTTACCAAACAAGGTTGGCAAGTTACTCCGGGAGCTTTACCACTGGAAAAACAATTAGATCGTGCTTATAGAATGCAATATGAATTTGATGAAAATCAATATCCTAAGTACATAATGGCAGAAGCAATGTCGGTTGGGGGCAATTATGATGCTGCTAAAATGCAGGCACTGGAATTGGCAAAACAAAATCTGGCAGGACAATTACAGACGGAGATAACTGCCCTTATTGAAAATACAGTAGCCAACCAACAAATGGATGCAGGAAAAGCAGCATCCATTACAAAAACCGTAGCTGCCAGTAAAAACTTAATTACGCAAAGCCTGGGACGCATTATCCCTGTAACGGAAGTATACCGCGATTCAAAACAGGATAAAGAAGTTCTAGTGCGAATTGCTTACAATAGCGAAATGGCCAAACAGACAGCACTAAAAGTAGTCAAACAAGAATTGGAAAAGAAAGGTGAAGATCTGCATGAGCAACTGGACAAAGTAATGGGTATACAGAAATAACAAATAATGTCTGTCAATTTAATAATACTGGATTGACAGACAACTTTCTATTTACATGAAAAGGACATTCATACTGTTGTTCCTCTGTATTTCTCTCCTGACATTGGCAGACAACAAAACGCATACTATTTGTGGAGAATATATCTATTATGCACCGGTTAATGTGACCATTGAGGAGGCTAAGCGGATAGCCATCGAGCGGGCTAAACTCAGCGCTTTAGCAGATAAGTTCGGCACAATGGTTAGTCAAAATAATATTACGGTTGTAAGTAATGGAAATGAACAATCAAACGTTGATTTCAAATCGCTAAGTGCAAGCGAAGTAAAAGGCGAATGGATAGAAGACGCCGAAGTGCCAGAGACTAAAATATCCTATGAAAAAGACATGTTAATTGTCAAAGCGAATGTTTGTGGTAAAGCCAGGGAAATTACACATGCTGCTATTAACTTTTCAACAAAGATTTTATGTAATGGCAAAGAAGATAAATTTGAAAGCACAAATTTTAAAGAGGGTGATGATTTATATCTATCTTTTCAAAGTCCTGTCAATGGTTTTCTGGCTGTTTACCTGATTGACGATAATGAACAGACAGCCTTTTGCCTTTTACCTTATGCGAGGGACAATAATGGACAAGTGCAAATAAAACATGGACAACGATATGTATTCTTCGATTCTAAATCAGTACCCGAGAAAGATAAAAATACCGTTGACGAACTGACGATGACATGCACAAAATCGATAGAGCACAATCAACTCTATATTATATTCTCTCCCTATACATTTACAAAAGCAAATGATAATCTAAAGAATGAGTTTCTGCCTCGGGAACTCTCCTTCTCAGACTTTCAACGTTGGATCATTAAAAACCGGAATGTGGATAAAGCTATGCAGATGGAAGTAAAAGTCATTCAAATCTCGAAACAATAGAAGAATAAAATAAGATGCAATAATAAATAAACTGAAATCAAAAGAATTTCTTGAAAAACTGAACAATGTATTTATTAAAACACGATCACCTCGTTATAAAATCTTTCTTCCCGGCCAACACCTTACAGCAGGACGGTATTTAACAACGCATTTATTGCGAACAAGTTTGTTGCCTTTGGCATAAAACCCATCTATCTGATCACCGATCAACTTCATGTGCGGGAAGAAATCTATTGGTTTGCACCCTATCAAAGCATTATGCGTGCAACAGACAATTCAGCCTATTATTCCAACCCTTTCTCCACATCCCGGCTTATGTCGGAGACATCCCTTGTTTATAACTTCAAGCTGGCAACGGCAGGTATTTATACAAACTACAATACCGGTCATTGGAACATTGGATTGAACATCGGAATCCTGCTTTTCAACCCTAAATTTGCGGAATAATTGTTCATATTCAATCCAGTTTATTCATTAATATTTCACAAGAATGTAATAATAAGAGCTTTATTTATACAAAAGCTGTACTAAGAGTAGCTTATCCGGTTAAATCTGATTTCAATTGCCTATATTTGTTCAAATTGTTTTTTTTACCGTTGGATAGTGCCTATAGCTTTTTAAAGAAAATCAGTAATCTGCTTCTATTAAAATCGGAATCTAACACAAGAGAGGAACTTTATGTTAAGTTTTTCTGTTATAATATAAACAGCCAATACATTTTCTATAAATTGAAGTTAAATTAATTATGAGTGCCAAGAAGAATTACACCATCCACCGTGATATAAGCTGGATGTACTTCAATCGTAGGATACTGGATGAGGCTTCCAACCAAACAATTCCTTTACTCGAACGGCTGAATTTTTTAGGAATCTATTCGAATAATCTGGATGAATTCTTCCAGATCAGGGTTGCAACTCTCCGTCGTATAAGTGAATTGGAAGAGAATATGCGTCCTGCCAGCACGGATTCCAGGAAAATTTTAAAAAAAGTACTGAAGTTAAACGAGGAATACACCAAAGACTTTGAAGCCATCTTTTTCGATTTGTATACAGCCCTACAAAATGAAAATATATTTTTGGTAAATGAAACTCAGTTAACTCCTGATCAGGAAAAATTCGTAGATAGCTTTTACAGGGAAGAGTTGATGAATTCATTATTTCCTATCTTAGTTTCGCGCATGTCGGTGGAACCGAAGTTAAATGATAAAAGCATTTACCTGGCAGTGAAAATATCAAATTCTGTCAAACAAGAGAAGAACGACAAAAAGGAATATGCCCTGATTGAAGTCCCGACCGGAGAGTTTTCACGTTTTCTGGTATTGCCCAAAGAGGGTGAAAAAAATTGCATCATGTTTATGGAAGATGTTATACGTTTCTGTCTACCACGTATCTTTGCACAACTCAACCATGATAAGTATGAAGCATATACCATTAAGTTTACCCGTGATGCCGAAATGGAATTTGACAACACGGCTTATCAGGGTGTATTGGAGAAAGTATCAAAAGGCGTCAAAAGCAGAAAGAACGGTATACCTATCCGGTTTGTTTATGACCGGGATATTCCATCCGATCTGTTGAGGTTTACGGAGAAGCTACTCAAAATAGATAAGAATGACGTTCATGTGAGTGGTGGACGTTATCACAACCTTAAAGAGTTGATGTCTTTCCCTTCCCTGAAACGGCCTGAACTGAAATACATAAATCATCCGCCTATCCCTATCAGGGCTTTTGATGAATCCATTAGCTTAATCGCACTTATTCGCACAAAAGACCAATATATCCATTGTCCTTATCATAGTTTCGATAATTTCATCCGGCTGTTGCGTGAATCAGCCATTAATCCCGAGGTAAAGGCAATTAAAATCAGTTTATACCGGCTGGCCAAAAATTCGAAAGTAATAAAAGCACTCATATGTGCAGCTATGAATGGTAAGAAAGTGACAGCCATTGTTGAATTATTGGCACGTTTCGATGAATCATCCAATATCAACTGGGCTAAGAAAATGCAGGAAGCAGGTATTAAAGTAGTGCTTGGTGTTGAGGGACTCAAGGTTCATTCAAAACTGGTTCATATATCGGCTCGTAAAGGGGACATTGCCTGTATCGGTACAGGAAACTTTCATGAAGGAACTGCGACCGTCTATACCGATTTCACCTTAATGACCGCCCATAAGGGAATCGTGAATGAGGTGGAAAACGTATTTGCATTCCTTGAACAACCTTATTTCAATCCTACATTTAAGCAATTGATAGTTGCTCCTCAATATATGCGCAAGAAACTTCTGGAATTTATCAGAATAGAAACCGATAATGCCCGTAAAGGTAAACCTGCTTATATCATGTGTATTGTCAATCATATTGTCGACGAAAAGATAATTGAAAAACTTTATCAGGCATCCAATGCCGGCGTAATAATTAAACTATTGGTTCGTGGGAATTGTTCTCTTGTCACTGGCATTCCCCGACAAAGTAAGAATATACAGGTAACCGGCATTATCGACCGTTATTTGGAACATTCGAGAATCATGATTTTCGCTAACGGAGGAAATGAACGTTATTTTATCGGTTCCGCCGACTGGATGCAGCGAAACTTAAATTATCGGGTTGAAGTTTATACACCGGTCTACGATCCTGATTTTCAAAAGCAACTCAAAAGAGTCATTAAGTTTGGATTGAAAGATAATGTAAAAGCCAGAATTGTAGATGGATCGGGGAATAACCTTCTGAACAATACTTCAAACGACTCGCCATTCAGGGCACAGGAAGAACTTTACACCTTTTACAAAGAATGTTACGAAGCAAGTTTCACAGAAAGTGAGAATGCCGACCAGCTAATATTATTAACCCAAAATATAGTCTCTTATGGACAGTCTTAATTTTGCAGCAATAGACATCGGGTCCAACGCCGTTCGTCTTTTAATCAAAAGTATAGTACCCGGCGATCCTTCCGGTTCTCTCAGCAAAGTATTAATGGTGCGCGTTCCCTTACGCTTGGGACAGGAATCTTTTGTTTCCGGGAAGATAAGCCCTGAAAAGGAGAAACAACTGTTGCGGCTTATGAAGTCGTACAAACAGTTGATGAAAATCTACAATGTGGTAGATTATCGGGCATGTGCTACCGCCGCTATGCGTGAAGCCAAAAATGCCAAAACTATCGTAAAGGAGATTCGGAAGGAAACCAACCTCAAGATAGAGACTATTAATGGACAGGAAGAAGCGACCATCATTTACGAAAGTCATTTTGGAGACAACTTAAACAAAGAACTTTATTTCCTTTACGTGGATGTTGGTGGAGGTAGTACTGAAATAAGTCTGGTAGTAGATGGACAATTATTGGAATCAAAATCCTACAATATCGGAACGGTGAGATTACTCAACGATAAAGTAAAAAGTGAGGAATACGACCGTCTTAAAAATGATTTATCGGAGCTGAAAGAACTGTATAAGATTAATGATATCATCGGATCGGGTGGTAATATCATCAAACTGAATACACTGGCTAAGGTTCGTAAAAACAATAAACTTTCACTGCTAAAACTACAAGAGCTGAATGATTCGCTTAAGCAAATGACCGTAGAGGAGCGTATTGCAAACTATAAAATGAAATCTGACCGGGCAGATATAATCACGTATGCAGCCGACATTTACATTAACGTGGCAACAGCAGTCGGAGCAAGTCATTTCATCGTACCTACCATAGGTCTGGCCGATGGTATCATCCATATGCTCTACATAAAATGGAAAGAAAAGAATAAAGTAGAAGAACCTGACATTTTGGAACAAATCAATCAGGAAAAGTATCTTTAAAAAGAAAAAGAAAGGCAGGTGAGTACTTGCCTTTCCTATTTAAAACAGAATCACCTGAGTTTTCTTAAATACCAAGTAAGGAATAACATGTTGATTAACGCAACGATTCCAAAGGCAGCAGTTAAAGTTCTGTCAACTTCCTGTCCTTTCAGTTTCAGGGTAAGTAGCATTACTGCAACTTGTTTTTACTATTTCTTAGAGGACGAAACAGGATCATTCAAACGTTGTAAAATTCTCTACGGGTCTACGCGGGCTGACAGGCACCGGAACTTTATCCACATACCCGATACGTGCAACAAACAGCAGATCTTTGTCGATTCCAAGGTGACTTATAACTTGCTTCTTGAAATTTTCTTCTTCAACAAGTTGATTCATGGGTTGGAATCCCAATTGCAGTTGTGTACAAATAAGGTTTAGCTGTTGATATAATCGTCCTACATTCATCCATGCAGCGGATAAATGACAGGTGCTTGTAATGACAATCCAACCTCCGCAATTCAGAGCCTGTTCTTTTGCCTTCTCAATTCCTCCTTTGATAAATGATCCTTTTTTGGAATCTTTGGGCTTCAGGAAATGGCGTACAAAAAAGCCGCTAAGTCCGTTAATCTGCATTCCAGCCGTGGTAAGTCCATCCTTCTTCGCTTTTACATCCCGATCCGAAAAGCGCAACCATTCAGCCAACTCATCTTGAGCCCCTTTATGATAAGCCTGCTGAGCATAAGCATCAATTGTCTTTTGGGCTATATAACGACCTTCATTAGAAGCAGCTGGAAAGTACAGGATATGCTGCGGATCAACAGCAAGTATCTGTTTGATATTCTTTCCGGCAATAGAATCTGTTTTGAATGGAGTTCGCAATGTCATGCGTTTTTCTATCAGGCTCAGATCATAACCGGTAGGCAATGCTTTTAGCGGAATTATTTCGGCTATCGGCGAGTTATTCTTGGAATCATTGATTAGCTTCACGTCCGTATTATAGCCAAGGGCACCTGCTGCCAATGTCAGGTTCTCAATGAAGGCTCCCAGGGAAATGTATAATTCTCTTCGTTTCGGATCAACCACCGGCAGTTCACGGGTCGTATCGGCATACAGACGGATAACATGATTTCCGGATACTTCTACTTTCCATGGTTGTGAATTATGCGAACTTCCCGCCAGCGCGGCAGAATAAAGCATCTTGTGAATATCACTTTTGTTGATAAACTCCACAGAACGTTGGCTATGGAATCCTGTGGTACACGAACTGATTAGAATCGACAGAATCATTAAGCTAATAGATTGAAATGCTTTCATTACTAAAATTATTATTTATCATTACTCCATAACCTGAACCCTAACCGGATAACCGGTGAAAGATCAACATTAGGAATCGAATAGCTGGCAGTAGGAAAATCGATCGTTTTATCTCCCCTCAGGTAAAGGTGCATCCCGGGTTGAATGTAAAAGTACCGGCCTATAAAAAACTGGTAACTTAAAGCTAACCCGGTATCATAGCTGTGTAAATCTTTCCTTAGACCCGTACTTTCCTGTTCTATCTCAAATGTATGCGATTCCAGGTATGTATAAAGCTCTAACCCTTTCCATAGATTATATCCAAAGAATATCCCCGGCGAAGTTTTATAGAAGCGTTTAAAGCCTGTAGAAGGATTATTTACCCCGGCCGTTTCCGCATCGTACTTTCCTCCGTTGATTATGCTGAAACGCACCCTGAACCGATCAAAACGATAACACACGGCAAAATGATACCCCCCTGTCAGAAACATTGGCACTAAGCTTTCAATTTCAACGGCCGATTTGACTTCATAAGGATTGAAATGATTCTTTGCAACTATTTTAACCGACAACGAATCGTTCGGTTTCGCAGCTTCATTCAACTGCAACGAGTCGCTTTGCCCATATACACACGCCGATATAATAGCCAGAAATACACTAAATAAGATTTTCTTTTCCATACGGATAAACTTTGAGTTTTTTTATGCTGCAAAGTTCGTTATTGAAAAAGTGAATCTTCTCCGTATTTGTTACCAAATCAATCGGAAGAAGTTCTTTTATTTCGGATCCTGCTGAGCGATTTAGGAGCAATTCCCAGATAATTGGCAATATGATATAGCGGGAGGCGCTGAAATGCTTGTGGCAACTCTGTAATCAATTTCTGATAGCGTTCCTCGGCAGATCGTATCTGTAAATCGATGCTTAACTGTACAAGTCTTACATATGCCTGTTCAATCAACAAACGTGTTAGCCGCTCCATGGCCGGCACTTTCTCAAACAGCATTTCGAGTTCGTCCTGTCGGATAAATGCAACCTGCGTATCTTCCAGTGCTTTTATATTCAAATGGGATGGTATCTGACTTATCCGGCTCCGGTTATCTGTAACCCAATCTCCTTCGAAAGCAAAATCGGTGGTCACTTCGTCTCCTTTATCGGTCAGTTGAAAATAAATCACCGTTCCTGAAAGTAGAAAAGATATAAACCGGCAAACCTCATCCTGTTGGAGCAATAGATCTCCCTTCGAAAAGGTTCTGAACTCAATATACGACAACAAGGCTTTCCAATCTTCTTCTGAAAATGGCACAAGCTTTTGGATCGATTGTTTTAATAGTGCTGGGTTCATATGATTCCTTCCGTTCCGATGGTATCTACTCAGCCCTTTGTGTAGCCAGGCCTGATACTTTATATCCCTTTGTTCATCGGTTTAACAGGACAAATTTAGTCAATATTGCCGGATAATAATGCTGAATGCCGTTGTTTCTTCTGGTTATCATTTTTTTCGTAACACCGGAAATAATTTAATTCCAACCGGGGCTTTATCTGTATCAATTATGATTAGACTGTTCATCAACAAACTCAAAGTTTATCCTGTAGAGGGTTTAAACAGCAAAAAGCTGCCCTATACAGGCAGCTTCTTTTTCATAATGAAGGTTTGGTTATAATTAAAGAAGAAAATATATAGAATGATCGGAATTCCGTTTTTATAACAAAGAATTCCAATGACTGAAATCCTTTTATCTGTATACGCGTTATCTGTATGCGCGTTCAATGGTGTAAAGCGGTTCTCCGGTTGCAGCCATAAAGACTACCCGAATACTATCACCATGAAAAGTAACTTCCGAGAAACCCGGAGCAGAATGACTGTAAACCGAATGAGCATCCGTTGAACAAGGCCGTGGTTCACCACCTGTTCCGGTAACTACATATTCCACGTCTTTCCCTTTTTCCCGCAAATGTTGAAAGTCATGGTCGTGACCACAGAAATAAAACTGGGCATGATATTTCTCCAGTAACGGTTTCACCCGTTGAATCATTTCCGGCGTATTGCCATGAGTCTTACTGGCTGAATAAACAGGATGATGTCCGAAGACGATCTTCCATTGTTCGGTTGAATTGGCCAACACATCATTCAACCATTGAACTTGCTTTGCCGTGTCCTGTACTGCAACATCCGGATAACCGTTACCCCGGTGATATTCTTCAACCAAAGGAGGAGTATCCAGAAAAATAAAACGGGCGGAAATAGAATCATTGACCTTTCGTACGAAGGTATAATAATGATCCTTCATACGCCATCTCCGGCTGACATTGGAATAGTCTATCTCTGCCTGAGTATTGCCTTTATAGTCATGGTTTCCCAACACCGGATACCAGTCAACCATCAACGATAAATTTTTATATACGTTTTCAAAACTGTTTGCCCAAAGCGGATCTTGTGTTGAAGCTACTCCGGCTATCTGGAAATTATCGCCGCAGGATACAATAAATTGCGGATGAATTTTGTCTGCCTGTATTCCCATTTGATCCGCTACTATTTGCTGGTCTTTATATCCGTTCCAACCCCAGTCGCTGATTACAAAAAAATTCAATCCTTTCTTGTAACTCTTGACCGAAACATCTGTTTTCTGACTTTCGGTTTTTGGCTCCTTGGGTGCTGTTGTAAATGACATCAGGACGAGAGCAGCTATGAATAGTCCTGAAATTAATTTGTTCTTTTTCATTTATGCGAATTATTTTTTGTTTTGAATAAACAACATCCGTAGCCGGCAATTCCCATTGTCAGCCAGGGATGTCGTTTCACGCCAACTTTACCTTGAGAAATTATTTATCATATTACTCCGAAACAATGTCTAAAATAACAAAAGTTCCCGGTATCAGTTTTCCTTTTTGTCCTGCCGTTGCAGGTTCGAAATCTGCTGCCGGTAAATAAATGTGATGAGTTATCTTGTTTACAGCTATCGTACGGGCTCCTTTTTGAGTCGGTACGTTTTCCAGTACACTATATTGATCGTTTGCTTCTTCTTTCACGACCGTCAGGGTCTCATCCCCGTTAGAGCTGAAAGCACATTTCAAGGAAGGGTCGAAACCTGCACCATCCGTTCTCTCACCAATAGGAAGACTTGTTATAACTTTCCCCGTTTCTGCATCTGCCACGATCATAAGTTTATTGGCACATACGCTGAACAACCGGTGTGTCTCATTATCCAGTGCCAGCCCGGTAGGCTCGGTTCCTGGCGCAACAGGCCATACATTCACGACCTCATAAGTAGACGCATTAATAACGGCTATACTGCTTGCACTTTCCAGATTTACATAAACCAGCCCGTTCCCGTTTGTTACAGAATACTCCGGATTACCGGTGACGGCTATCGTTGAAACGATTTCATTACTTACAGCGTCAATCACCGTAATGTTGTTTGAATGACCGTTGCACACAAAGACCTTCTTGCTGAAAGCATCGTAAAGAATAGCATCGGGACTAATTCCCGTCACGACAACCCGCTTTATAACCTCAAAGGTATTCGTGTCGAATATCGTTACGGAAGAATCCTTCCCGTTGCTGATAAATCCTTTGTTCAATGTGGAAGCAATGGCTATGCCGTGAACTCCCTTTAATCCGGTAATGTTACCTATTACTTGCCGGGTTGACTCATCAATGACCTGTACCTGACTTCCGTGGGATACATAAAGACGACCTGACTGATCATCCGAAAACAGGTAATCCCATTTTTCATTGCCCTCAACGCTTATTCTGTTTATTATTTTATAGCTTCCGGCTGATGCTGCTCTTGAATAAACCGAACAAACTGTTAGAATTGCGATAGCAATTATTGTTATCTTTTTCATTTTTGCTGTTTTAAATAGTTCTGCTTTACCTGATTTGAAAATAAACCACATTAGGCACATTAATTCACAATAAGTAATATAAACAAATTGGATCTTATTATTTTAGCTGAAAACTCATCAGCCCCGGTCTCTCCTCCCTTCTCCCGAAGGAGAGGGGGTCGGGGGGTGAGGTCTTACAGTGTCGGTTTACTGGTTGGTAAATGTTTGTTCCCCGAATTATCCCGCGGATAAGCTCCCAGATCCTTATTTACAACGTCGGCAGTTCCTTTTTTACCATCCAGCGAAGTAATATAATAGGTAAACGGTGCTATAGAAACACCGGCTCCGATAGCAGGAGAAGAGGATGACAGACTTGGCACATTCAAATCCAGTACCGTCAAATCAGGTAAAGTTGTTGTCGGTACAGCCCAGAGAGTAAATACCGAATTACATAAAGCAAGCGTAGACCCTGTCAGATCGGTCGATCTCTTTTTGCCGAATGATCCTGCCGGATAAATTAAGGTACTCAACGAATCAGCTGGTGCATAGATTAGGTTATTCCCGTAATGGCAATTGGTGGTATCAGCTTTAGTCGTTATATTAATGCCGGCACGGTTTCCAACCAGGATATTATTATAGATATTGGCACGGGTCCATTTGTCGATTAAAATAGAATTAGTCGCTTCACCCCGTTTGCGAAAACCGCCATCTACGATGGTATTATTAAAGATATTCATACTTGTCTGGGGAAATAAGACACTCCCTGTTTCGAGCTTAATAGCATTGTTAGCTGCACTCCAGATATAATTATACGCAATATCTCCTTTTACACCTTTCTTTATATTCATCGTTTCACCATCATCATGTCCAAGACGTTGCAACACATTCCGCTTGATGCTGGCTGTGATATTTCCAGCTAGGTGGATACCATCATCAAGTCCTCCATATAGCCAACAGTCTTCCAATACAATATAAGCTCCGCCATTGAATGTCTGGCTTCCTTCTACGTCAAAACTCGCCTGTGCGCTACCGCTTGAATCAGGCCCACCGGTAAAGTTGATATGCGTGTATTTCACGTAAACATAAACAGCGGTTGAATCGAATACAAATCCTCCCCAATGTCCTATACCTTTACCCGCTGCAAAATCCGTAAACCGGCTTGCATCTTGGGATGTAAAGGTAACCGGTTCAGCTTCTGTTCCCAAACTTAATAAAGTCCCTGAAACCTGAAATTGAAAATTACCTGTTGCATAAATAGTGGCACCCGGTTGCACTGCCAACGTGTCCCCTTTTGCTACGGCTACATTACCTGTCAGGTAATAGACTGAATCTTGTTTCAAGGTACCTTTTAATGTCCCTGTTAAGTTTTTACTTTTTACAAAAGTAGCAGGAACCTTTGGATAATTTGCCGTTGCACTGACAAGATCGCTGTTCGATGAACAAGCCGATAATAACAGGAGTAAGCTTCCGATAAAAAATAATGAAAGTTGTTTCATTTGATTTTGTTTTTGGTTTTTAGTAATAATAGAGTGAACTAGAAATTGTATTTCAACCCGACTAAATAAGACGTACTGGTAGATATATTTTCCACATTAATATCGCTTTTAGTGTGGAACTCTAATTTGGAGTTCAACAGGTTGCTTGCTTTAGCATATACAAAGAATTTCTTGGTAATGTTTTTTTCGAAAGTAGCCCCTAAATCGTGAAACGTCTTTTGATAAACGTCCAATCCATAGTTTGTACTGATCGTTTTCAGGTTCTCTCCCTGCATGGTATACACTCCCTGACATTTCCAACCGTTTTTTACATCCCGATAAATCAGGGCGGCATTGATAATATGGGGCGACTGGCCTACTAACGGCCTGGTTTCGTTTTTGCGCGATGAAGTTAAAGAGTCGGTGGGAAGATAATAAAGCTTCGAATTGTTTATAACCGATTTGGTATATGTATAATTGGCACTGATGCCAAAATTACCGAAGTATTTAATGCCCACCAGCTCGAAGCCGTAATTGGCACAATCGGGTCCGTTAGTCGGTTTGGTGATATTATTGGCTCCAAGAACATCTTCAATAGGACGTTGAATCTGTTTATAAAAAACACCTGCCGTAAACACTTCTTCTTTTCCCGGATAGATTTCGTACCGGGCATCAAAACAAGTCCCTACCGAATGTCTTAAATTGATATTCCCCTGTGAACCGCCATTGGCACCTTGAGCTGTATAACTTACTAGCTCGGTGTAATTAGGACGGCTTAACCCCTGATAAACAGACATACGCATATTCTGATCTTCCGTAATCTTGTAGTTCAAGTGTAGGCTGGGAAGCATGTCATAATATGAATAAACATTCCGGGTGAAGGGAACCAGTACATCCTGCGTCTCACTGTGAAAGTTGGTTTGATGCGTAAATTCCACCCTAACGCCTGTCAGCACCTGTAACTTACCAAAGTTGGTCTTTACTTGAATATAACCGGCATCAATATCTTCGGTCGCCTTGTAGTTGCCCGGGTTATTGATCGGGTTCCCGTTTCGCTGTTGGGCATTCCTGTTTTGTGTAACTTCCACCGTACTCATATCAGGATTACCCGGGTTAACAATAGGCTGGTCGAACGTATACTCATTGGCATAATTATTCCGGAATTTATCCCGAGCCATACCGCCGGTTTTAAATTCAAACGATTGGTCAAAAATGGATGTTTTATATTCCAGGTTTAAATAAGCCGTTTTATCTTCATCGGTATTATGCTGCCATTCCCGGGTTACGCAACTGGTATAGTTTAAATAGACAGGTTCAACAACGGGATGAATCGTTTGTATAAAGTTTTCGGTCACTAAATCGGGTGATTGGGACGTAGCTACCGAATAAACGAGCGACCAGTCCAGCTCCAGTCCCTTCATCAGATGATGATGTCCCTGCAGGTTGGTGCTGTTTAAGGTCGAAATATCAATATTGGTAACAACCGAAGAACCGACCCTGCCTTTATTAATCTCGGCGGTAGTATCGCTTTCCAGGCGTACCCGGTCCTGGGTCATTTGAAGAAAAGAATTATACAAACTGATTTTATTGTTTTTATCCAGTTGGTAATCCAGCTTCACATTCGATCCGAAGCCCATGGTTTGCGTATCATATTCCCTTTTATTCCAGGAAATGATGTCCAGCGAATTATGAGAATTTGTTTGAGTACCATAAAAGTTATCAATACTCCCTTCCGACGTATTATTCACCGTCGCCGAAACAAGTACCCCTAATTTATCATGAAAGAACCGATGACCGAAAGCGAAATTACCATTTAAAGCAGGGAATGGTTTCTTGGTCGTAACAATCATATTGGGACGGGTGAAATCGGACAATACACTTTCATAGCTATAGTTAGGATACCTGGCCAGATTTAATTCCGCTGGATCCTTCTTATTCACCACACTGGTATTGAAAGTGGAGATGTCATGACTAAAGAAATACTGGTTATATCCGCTGGAAAGATCAATATAAAATAATGGTTGTGCCGGAGCATCTTTCATTTCTATATTCACGGTTCCTCCCAGGCCATTTGCTTCCTGATCGGGGGTTAATGCCTTGGTTACTTCTATTCGTCCAACCAGACTGGAAGGAATCATATCCAACGATACCGAACGTGAAGAACCGCTTGTGCTGGGAGCTGTGGTTCCATTTATCAGGGTACTGCTGTAACGGGGCGGCATTCCCCGGATAATCGCTTCGGTATTATCCCCTGAACTGTTCTTCACCATCGAAACCCCGGAGACACGTTGCATTACGTTGGCTACATTTAAATCGGGCAGTTGCTCAATCGTCTTTGCCGAAACAATATTAATGACATTCGACGCCAGCTTTTCATCCAGCCGGGCACTTGCATCCGTTTCTTTATTTTTTACGCCTTTCACCTGAACATCATTCAATTCTTTTGAATCGGATTTTAAATAAATATCCTGTGTAATCGCTTCTTTTTTTGAATCCAGCTCGATGGGTGCGGTTTGTGTATCTTTATATCCCAGCATTTTTGCACTTAAATAATAAGTTCCTTTATGGAGATCTTCAAAAACAAAATACCCGTTTACATCGGATACAGTTAAGTCTTTTGTCCCTACGATATCAATAAATGCGCCTGCAATACCTTCATGAGTATCAATATCAAGAACACGCCCTTTAATAATGCCTGCCTTCACGGTAGTAGCGGAGAATAAAGCCAACAATATGAACGTAACTAAAATTGACCTGAAATTGAAATTTATCATTCTGAAATCTGATTTTATTTGATTTGTCTTAGGATCAACTGGTCTTAATAATAAAAATAATAATTGAGCACCAACCATATTTCCGTTGAACCCGGGCAAAAGTATTCGTACTACACTACAAACTCATGAAGCTAACATGAACACCATTAAAACATATATTAAATTCGCATGACAATTACTAGATATAGTCGGTGTTTTTGATGTCCTAAAAATTTAAAGTATTGTCATATACCATTTTCCAAAATTTTCAATATTTAATAACAATGTAAAATTCATAGCTTATGCAAAAGTGGTTGTAACACCTTTGAATTATATATTTCCGGACAATGCGAAGTGGCCGGAATTTAAAAGACAGATCTACCGGATTTCTTGTGAACCTGCATTCAAAACAGAAATAACGAACCGCAACAGTCACAATATTTCACAATAGAAATATTGTTTTCTGCCATCTTCCTGAGCGTATCAGCCGAAAATACCGTCAGGCATTTTTCTATTGTATCCGGTTCTCCTTTGTTTTTGTGGTCTGTTATGCCTGTTGTGGTTTGCTCTTTATTTCAGGAATTGCTCTGGTGAATCTAAATCGAGAATTGAAGTATTGAACTTTTGCGGTTTAATATTCTTCACAGGAAAACCTGTTGTACCAAAAAGCCTAAGCTTCTGTTGAATTTTCAACAGAAGCTTAGGCTACAGGGAAGTCAAACATGTCTTATTCTTTATTCGTACTCGAAGAAATCTATTGAATCACAGGCTCATCTTGTAGAGAAGGCGACTGATTCTCTTTTAAATCAACCGGGACGTCATTTTTCGGAACAGGAGCGTTGGATCCTCCATCGGGATCGTCTGTGCGGACAATAACATTATCCTCCACACAGATCTGATCAACCTCCCTGTCACCTGCCTCCGCACTCAAATCAGGCTGTTCGTTCTTCAGTTCCAGCACGTCCCTGCAAACCACAATAAACAATTCAATATGGTCATCGAAGTTTTCAATCAGCGTATTTTGATCGTGTTCAAACAAATCAGTCATTTCCTCCGCATCCAGTTTCCTTTTCTTACAGTATTTTTTTATTCCATTGATTAATACTTCATAATCCTGAATTTCGCCCAACTTATCCTGATACATTTTCAACAGGTCAAGCTTTGCCTCATCAATCTCCTCCAGATACGAAAGGATCTCCGCTTTATACCGGAACTTTTTAAATTCAATCCTGATTTGATGAATATCTTCGGCATCATCAATGCTGTGCGAATGGATCGTCTCAATAAGTTTCCGGAGTGATTTTTCGGCCCTGCCAAAGACATTCGTCCGGTCGAGGATATTTTTTTTCTTGATAGCGGGGAAGTCAAGCTCTTTCTTCCGGCAAAACGTATCAACCTTTTCCCTGAACTTTAACTCACGCTCTTTTAAAAATGCAAGATATTCAGTCATTTCAGGGGTCGGATCGAAACTCTCCAGTTTCAACAGCTGAACCTGAACATCCCGCAGCTTCCCAAACAGTTCGAAAGCCTTTTCTCCGTTTTTCACTTTCGACGGTTTCATGTCGCAAGCTGCTAAAATGGAGAATACACGCCTCAGGATAACCCGTTTATCATGAATCGCATCCACGGTCGAATCTTTTTCAATTTCCTGATAGTTACTGACTAATAAATTATATTTTTTGAGAATCGGATTCATATTATTATCTTTTTTTATTGAAAACCATTGGTTCACTTTCTTATTCAGTCTCTTTGTTGAACTTTTTTAGCTTTATTTTCACCCCCAGACTCTTTAATATCTTCTTTAATCTTTTCCCGTGCTTCGTCTCGACGGCCTTATTATACAGTGAATTTTGCAGGATATCGGCATCTTTTATTAATTCGCTATATTTATCGTGCTTGATTTTCTTATCACTGTGATGGATGATGGCGTTCCGCACGGTTTCAATCTCTTCTTCCGTAAAAATCTCCAGATCCCGCAACAGGTTTTCCGCTTCCACCGATCCTAACAACGCATGATCCTTTACATATCCTACTTTATAGGTATAAATGTCGTGCAACAGACCGATAATGGTACAGAGTTCGACATCCAGTCCTCTTTTAAGGGCCAGCATACTGCAGAACTGAGCTACTCCGTATAAATGGATATAACCTTCCGGGCGTACGTTCACGTTTTCACTGTTCAACAAAACAGTATCCATTTCAATTCTCACTAACTCCAGTCTATTCATAATTATTATATAATTTATTTAGGATAAAATGATTATAACATTTCTTAAACTCCGAATGTTCAATACTTATCAGACCATCCGTACAGCCTGAAACCCGAACAAACATAAACACATAAGCCGGTCATACTACACGTTACACCTCCCATGAACCGGATTCCGGTTACCGGTCATCCACCTCTGCCTTCTTTATATTCCTCCGCCTTTCGTTCTTGCTTCATTCTTGTCCGGTTCTATTATATTCCCTATATAAAACATATATAAATCATATATGTTCCGTATATAAAACATATCTATATAAATAGGGAATATGTATGATTTATATACGGAATTGATAAAATTTAGTCTAAAACCGGATACGACCGAAAGACGAATGAACGGTAACGAAAGATTATCGGTTTCCGCCGGATTTCCAAAAGAGAATTGCAGGAAACGACTATATTGATGCTGTTCATAGAAACAAGAACGATTCCGGACAGTCAGGGATTTGGAAAACGTAATCCGGATCATAAAGGCGCCATTAATAGTTTTATATCGCGTTATTTTAAAAATCCGGGGTTACAACGAGAGCCGTTTGTATTTCGCTTATGCGGGAAAAAAGCTGTCCTGACAAACAAGACAGCTTTCTCAACGCAAGACAAGGACAAAGTAACATAAACGAAAACGAAAAATAAGTTATAAGGTTGCATAGGCAGTCGATGGCTGGCAATCAACCCGGGTCAATTCGTCCATAAACCGGACTTCCGCGGTACGGATCCAGTACCTGAACTCCATGGATTTGCGATAGGTCGGGACAAATGCCAGTAACAAGTCGAGATCAAATTCACCGGCCGAGACCCCGATGCCCGAACGGACAGCATCGATCACGTTGCATTCCTGCTCAATATGGGCGGGGACCATCAACACGGCTTTTTGCATATACATAGCCTCACACACCGACTCAAACCCACCGGTTGTGGCATAGGCCTTGCATCCGGCCATAGCCTGCAGGAAAAGCGTATCACTCAGGGTGTGCATCGTCAGCATAGGAGTCAGTATTTCGGTCGGCTTCACATGCTTTTTATCCCAAAAGAAGCGGAGAGGTTGATCCGGATGGGCTTCACTCCAGGCGGTTAACTCACTGGCAAATCCGCTATTGAGCATATAGCCGTGAATATAATCGCCGTCAACGATTTCCTGTTGTAATACTTCCTGACGCAGAAGGGGCGGCACAACGATAATTTTCCCATACTGGAGGTTATCCTCCTGACGGAAAGAGAGTGCCAGGATTTTCTGTGCGTTCAGAGCCGTAAGGCGGGTATAAAAATTCAACAACCTGAACTGTCTTCTTTCGTTCCCTGTATAACGAAAAGCCGGCGTCAGGAAATAATACTGGTGAGCGACATTGATCATCGGCGGTTTCGGGTTAAACAGCCCATAGGTAGCGCCGCATAACAATTCGTAGAAGTTAATCACCACATCGGGTTGATGGTCACGAATCGTACGGCGGATGGTCAGGACACTGCGGATATACACCGGCAACAACAGGAGGTTATACAGGATACTGACCAACAGGGGAGAATGTTTTCCCCGGGGAGTAGGCAAAAAATTAGGACTTTGAAACTGGATAATTCCACAGTTCATCTTTTGCGTAAAAAAAACAGGTAAGGTACGCCTGGCACTACCGCCGACCATTACTGCCATCACCGCATGACCATCACGTTCGAGCATAGCTTTCAAACTCAGAGCCTGTGTAAAATGACCCCTACCCTCACCTTGTATTACGAATAAGTATTTCATTCCACCGTAATTTAGAAAAACGGATTAAAAAAATCAGATACCATTGCCACGCGAAGTCCTTTGCCCGACGATTCAATATAACTGTATTCCGGTTTTGCATCTTCATCCGCATCCGAGGTTAATGAACGGTTCGTGTGCATATAGACTTCCCAGGTACCATCTTCGTGTTCGAGCAATGCCGACATACTTTCCACCCAATCGCCCGAATTAAGGTAATGAATGCCATCGATCTGCCGGTCAGCAGGTTGGTGGATATGACCACAAATGATACCATCGGCATGACGGGTCTGTGCCAGCGTGACAAGTTCTTTTTCGAAGTTGGAGACATAAGAGACGGCCGATTTAACCTTCTGCTTGATACTTTGCGAAAGGGAGAAATAAGGCAATCCTTTCTTTGCACGCTGTGCATTGTAAATCCTGTTTACCCAGAGCAGTAACGAATAACCCACATCTCCGAGCTTAGCCAGCCAGACCATATTGGAAGTGACATTGTCGAATATATCGCCATGTACGACGTAATAACGTTTTCCAAAGCGTTCATGAACATAATCTTTAACAATAGAGATATTACCAAATGAGAGGGGGGCAATATAATCGATAAAATCATCATGATTGCCGCGGATATAAATGACCTTTGTATTATGGTTCTCCATCATCTTCATGATGATCTTGAAAAAATCGGTATGTTCTTTTTTCCATCTTCCCTTACCGCCCTTTTGAATATGCCAGCCATCAATGATGTCCCCATTCAGAATAAGGGTGTTGCAATTCACTGTCTTCAGGAAATCTGCCAGCTCACGCGTCTTGGCATATTCCGTACCGAGATGGACATCGGAGATAACAATGGTCGGATAAAACTTTTGATTGTACATCTGCTTTTTTTATTACAAAGTAACAGATGAAATATTGCGGGAGTACAACAGCGGTGTGAAAATCATATGACAGATGCACCAAAGCGGACAGGACAAAAGAAAAGGCGAGTTGCCCCGCCTTAGATGTTTTCACAACGGAATAATCCTTATTGTGATTAGCTTCAAAAATTGTACGGCAAATATATTAAATAAAAATAAACTAACAAATGTTTTGTATAATAAAATAAATCTTTTAACTTTATCGCCTCTAATTAACCATATAAAACACAAATGTTATGAAGAACATATTGGGACTGGATTTAGGCACAAACAGCATTGGGTGGGCATTGGTAACCGAAGATGACGACAATCAGAAAGGGATCTTGGGAATCGGAAGCAGAATAATTCCTATGAGTCAAGATATACTGGGAAAGTTTGACAGCGGCAATTCAATTTCGCAAACGGCTGACCGGACAGGATTCAGAGGTGTGCGAAGGCTTCGAGAAAGACATTTACTCCGCAGGGAAAGATTACACAGAGTATTGCACATTATGGGCTTTCTGCCTGTGCATTATGAAAAGTATATCGACTTTGAGAATCATGTGGGGAAATTTTTATCAGACACCGAACCAAAAATAGTTTGGAAAAAGAATGAAAACGGGAGTTTTGATTTCATATTTAAATCTTCCTTTAATGAAATGGTGGAAGAATTTAAGATCATACAACCTCAACTCTTTGAAGATAAGAAACTAATTCCTTATGATTGGACGATCTATTATTTACGCAAGAAAGCATTATCCCAAAAAATAGAAAAAGAAGAATTAGCATGGTTATTACTTAACTTCAATCAAAAAAGAGGCTATTATCAATTACGAGGGGAAGAGGAAGAAGAAAATCCCAATAAATTAGTGGAGTATCATTCATTAAGAGTGGTTGATGTTACAGCTGATGAACCCCAAAAAGACAAAACAGACATCTGGTACAATGTCATTTTAGAAAATGGATGGATATATCGACGTTCAAGTAAAATTCCACTATTTGATTGGAAAGATAAAACTAAAGATTTTATTGTTACTACAGACCTAAATAACGATGGGACAATAAAAGAAGACAAGGATGGAAAAGAAAAAAGATCGTTTCGCGCCCCTTCAGAAAATGACTGGACTTTATTAAAAAAGAAAACCGAATCGGATATAGAAAAGAGTAAAGAAACAGTAGGTTGCTATATTTATGATACTCTTTTGCAGAATCCGAGTCAAAAAATCAATGGAAAATTAGTACGTACTATCGAGCGTAAGTATTATAAACAAGAGCTGAAAGCCATATTGGAAAAACAAAAGGAATTTCATGCCGAATTAAATAATGCCGAATTGTACAAAGCGTGTCTTAAAGAACTATACGGGAATAATGAAGGGCACCGGAACAGTAATGCAGATCGGAATTTCACTTATTTATTTTTAGACGATATTATTTTTTACCAACGTCCGCTTAAGAGTAAGAAATCATTAATCAGCAATTGTACATACGAAACACGAACCTTTATTGATAAAGAATCGGGAGAAAAGAAGACCAGTAACATTAAATGTATTGCCAAGTCTCACCCGATCTATCAAGAGTTTCGTTTATGGCAATTTATTCAAAACATACGAATATACGAACGGGAAAAAACGGTTGACGATAAGCTGCAAACAGACATAGATGTTACTTTAAAGTATTTGAAGTCGGAAGATGATTATGTGGCACTCTTCGATTGGTTGAATGACCGAAAGGATGTAGATCAAAAAGCGTTTCTGAAATATCCTGCATTTGGATTAAAGAAAAATGCAGAAAACTATCGTTGGAATTACGTAGAGGAAAAGCCCTATCCGGCTAATGAAACAAGAGCTCAAATTCTTAATAAATTATCAAAAGTCAATCACATCAATGAAGGCTTTTTAGACAAAGAGACAGAGATTGCATTATGGCATATACTCTATTCAGTAGAAGATAAATTAGAAATAGAGAAAGCCTTGAAATCTTTTGCGATAAAAAAAGAGTTGGGAGACGACTTTGTTGATGTATTCAAAAAATTTCCACCTTTTAAAAAAGAATATGGTGCTTATTCCGAAAAAGCGATAAAGAAGTTATTACCATTGATGCGAATGGGGAAGTACTGGAGCGAAAGCACTATTAAAGCCGACACAAAAGACAGAATTGAGTCTATCAAAGCAAGATTAGAATCCATTCATTACGATGCTTCTCTTATTGATACAGTTTCAGACAGCAGCATTCCAAAGCAAGTACTAAAGAGTTTTATAAATTGTAATAATCCCTATTCCGGAATTAATACTTATCAGGCATGTTATGCTGTTTATGGAAGACATTCCGAATCAGGAGATGTAAAAAAATGGGAAACTCCGGAAGATTTGGAGAAATTCATAAAGGAATTTAAACAACATTCACTCCGGAATCCTATTGTTGAGCAGGTTATTACAGAGACATTACGTGTGGTTAAAGACATTTGGAAACAATATGGCAGTCTTACTGAGATTCATATTGAGTTAGGGAGGGAAATGAAAAACACGGCAGACAAACGGGCTCAAATGACGACACAAATAGCTGAAAACGAAAACTCCAATTTGCGTATTAAATACCTTTTAGCCGAACTCAACAATCATAATAATGTAGAGAATGTTCGCCCATACTCACCGAGCCAGCAAGAGATTTTGAGAATCTATGAAGAAGGAGTCTTAAATTCAGGCATTGAAATACCCGAAGACATTGCCAAAATAGCAAAAACAAATCAACCATCAAAATCAGATCTTATACGCTACAAACTATGGTTGGAACAAAAGTACCGTTCGCCTTATACCGGTGAAACAATTCCACTTGGAAAGCTCTTTACATCGGCTTACGAAATTGAACATGTAATTCCACAATCACGGTATTTTGATGATTCGTTGAGCAACAAGGTAATTTGCGAAGCAGAAGTAAACAAGGAGAAAGACAATGCGCTTGGTTATGAGTTTATTAAGAATAACGAAGGAAGAATTATTGACCTTAGTTATGGCAGAAAGGTAAAGATCTTCACTATTGCACAATATGAAGATTTCGTTAAGCAGTATTACAGCAAGAGTCGCAGTAAGATGAAAAAGCTCTTAATGGAAGATATTCCCGACGATTTTGTCCAACGACAACTTAATGACACCCGTTACATTAGTAAAGTAGTAAAAGGTTTGCTATCCAACATTGTCCGTGAAGAGGGAGAGTTAGAAGCCACGTCTAAAAATGTTATATCGTGTACCGGAGGCATTACGACAGCCTTAAAACAGGACTGGGGATTGAACGATGTATGGAATGGCATCGTAACCCCACGTTTTGAAAGAATGAACGAACTAACAAAGAGTAATAACTTTGGACAATGGACAAGCAAAGAAGGCAAACAGTTTTTTCAAACAGAAATGCCACTTGAGCTTCAGAAAGGCTTTAATAAGAAACGGATTGATCATCGCCACCATGCTATGGATGCATTGGTCATAGCTTGTGCTACACGTAATCATATAAACTATTTAAACAACGAATCGGCAAAAGCCTCAGCGAAGGTAAGCAGACTTGATTTAAAATACAAGCTTTGTTACAAATCCAGAAACGATAATAAAGGCAACTACAAATGGCAGTTTTACAAACCATGGGACACATTCACACAGGATGCAAAAACAGCTTTTGAGAATATTACAGTTAGCTTCAAACAAAATTTACGGGTGATAAACAAGACTGTAAATAAATACCAATGCTATGAAAATGGAAAGAAGATAATAAAAACGCAAGAAAAGGGAGATAGCTGGGCCATACGTAAGCCATTGCATAAGGATACTGTTGCAGGAATCGTTAATCTCAGAATGAAGAAAACGGTTAATCTGTCAGCCGGAATAGACCAGTGGGAAGTATTAGTGGAAAAAAGTCTTAAAACTAAGATTAAACAATTGATAAATGAGGGTTTAGATAAAAAGAAAATCCAAAAATACTTTGCAACACAAGAGAATAAATGGCTTGGTAAGGATATATCTAAGGTTGAAATTTACTATTTCACGAATGACAAAGATATTCAAGTTGCATCACGTGTAAATTTAGATGCTTCATTCTATAGTAAAAAGATAGAAAGCATTACGGATTCAGGTATTCAACAAATACTATTAAATCATTTGTCAAATTACAATGAAGAAAAAGATGGAAAAACAATTGAACATCCTGAGTTAGCTTTTTCTCCGGAAGGTATAGATGAAATGAATAAAAACATTGTCGTATTAAACAAAGGGAAACAGCATCAACCGATACTAAAAGTACGAACTTATGAGCCCAAGGGGAATAAGTTTAATGTAGGGATAGTTGGAAATAAAATCAACAAATATGTGGAGTCTGCCAAAGGTACCAATCTTTTCTTTGCTATTTATGTTGACGAAGAAGGCAAACGTAACTATGAAACCATCCAGCTTAATATTGTAATTGAAAGGCTAAAACAAGGATTAAGTGAAGTACCGGAAACAAATGAGAAAGGAGAAAAACTATTATTTCATTTATCACCAAATGATTTGGTCTATGTTTTAAGTGAAGAAGAAATTCTTAACGGGTTCAAAACAAATTCTGTAAAAGACGCTGATAGAATTTACAAAATGGTTTCCAGTTCAGGAAGCCAATGCTTTTTTACTCCAAACAATATCGCTTCTCCAATAATGCAAACTACAGAGTTAGGTGCGAATAATAAATCTGAAAAAGCATGGAATGGACAAATGATAAAGCAAACATGTATTAAGCTTACGATGGATCGTTTAGGGAGCATTTCAATATAATCGAATGGATAATACACCTTTTCCAAAGTCAAAAGAAACTTTGGAAAAGGTTGGATGGTTTAAAAATCCTGATTATTAAAACGGCAATTCAGGGAAGAATAAAAACCAGAGATTGTTGAAACTGGAATGGAATTATTCTCGTCAACTTTTCCAAAGTGAAAGAAACTTTGGAAAAGTAAAAGACCTGAACAATTCTACTGAGAAAAACTTTAAATGGAGTCCGGGCATTTAGATTTCAAGCAGGGTAATGGGATTGAAAAGGGCTGTTACGAAAAGAGAAAGGATTGTATTTTAAAAAGATTGTTTTATTGACCTTTTCCAAAGTTTCTTTTGACTTTGGAAAAGGTTGGATGGTTTAAAAACCCGGATTTTCAAAACGGCAATTCAGGGAAGAATAAAAACCTGGGATTGTTGAAACTGGAATGGAATTATTCTCGTCAACTTTTCCAAAGTAGAAGAAACTTTGGAAAAGTAAAAGACCTGAACAATTCTACTGAAAAACGCTTTAAATGGAGTCCGGGCATTTAGATTTCAAGCAGGGTAATGGGATTGAAAAGGGCTGTTACGAAAAAGATAAGGATTGTATTTTAAGAGGATTGTTTTATAGACCTTTTCCAAAGTTTCTTTTTACTTTGGAAAAGGTTAGATGGTTTGAAAGTCCTGATTATAAAAACGGCAATTCAGGGGAGAATAAAAAACCTGGGATTGTTGAAACTGGAATGGAATTATTCTCGTCAACTTTTCCAAAGTAGAAGAAACTTTGGAAAAGTAAAAGACCTGAACAATTCTACTGAAAAACACTTTAAATGGAGTCCGGGCATTTAGATTTCAAGTAGGGTAATGGGATTGAAAAGGGTTGTTACGAAAAGGAAAATACTTGTATTTTAAAAGGATTGTTTTATTGACCTTTTCCAAAGTTTCTTTTTACTTTGGAAAAGGTTAGATGGTTTAAAAACCCGGATTCTCAAAACGGCAATTCAGGGAAGAATAAAAACCAGAGATTGTTGAAGCTGGAATGGAATTATTTATTTCAACTTTTCCAAAGTCGAAGAAACTTTGGAAAAGTAAAGAAACTAATTAATTCTACTGAAAAACACTTTAAATGGAGTCCGGGCATTTAGATTTCAAGCAGGGTAATGGGATTGAAAAGGGCTATTACGAAAAGAGAAAGGATTGTATTTTAAAAAGATTGTTTTATAGACCTTTTCCAAAGTTTCTTTTGACTTTGGAAAAGGTTGGATGGTTTGAAAGTCCTGATTATTAAAACGGCAATTCAGGGGAGAATGAAAACCATGGATTGTTGAAACTGGAATGGAATTGTTTAGTTTCTTTACTTTTCCAAAGTAGAAGAAACTTTGGAAAAGTAAAGAAACTAAACAATTCTGCTAAAAAAAACTTTAAATGGAGTCCGGGCATTTAGATTTCAAGCAGGGTAATGGGATTGAAAAGGGCTGTTACGAAAAGGGAAAGGATTGTATTTTAAAAGGATTGTTTTATTGACCTTTTCTAAAGTTTCTTTTAACTCTTGAAAAGGCTGGATAGCTTGAAAGTCCTGATTATAAAAACGGCAATTCAGGGGAGAATGAAAACCATGGATTGTTGAAGCTGGAATTGGATTGTTTATTTCAACTTTTCCAAAGTAGAAGAAACTTTGGAAAAGTAAAAGACCTGAACAATTCTACTGAAAAACACTTTAAATGGAGTCCGGGCATTTAGATTTCAAGTAGGGTAATGGGAGTGAGAAAGGTTGTTACGAAAAAGATAAGGATTGTATTTTAAAAGGATTGTTTTATAGACCTTTTCCAAAGTTTCTTTTGACTTTGGGAAAGGTTAGATGGTTTAAAAACCCGGATTATTAAAAGGCAATTCAGGGGAGAATAAAAATCTGGGATTGTTGAAACTGGAATGGAATTATTTATTTCAACTTTTCCAAAGTAGAAGAAACTTTGGAAAAGTAAAGAAACTAAACAATTCTACTGAAAAACACTTTAAATGGAGTCCGGGCATTTAGATTTCAAGTAGGGTAATGGGATTGAAAAGAGTTGTTACGAAAAGGGAAATACTTGTATTTTAAAAGGACTGTTTTATAGACCTTTTCCAAAGTTTCTTTTGACTTTGGAAAAGGTTGGATAGATTGAAAACCCGGATTGTCAAAATGGCAATTCAGGGAAGAATGAAAATCTGGGATTGTTGAAACTGGAATGGAATTATTTATTTCAACTTTTCCAAAGTCGAAGAAACTTTGGAAAAGTAAAGAAACTAAACAATTCTACTGAAAAACACTTTAAATGGAGTCCGGACATTTAGATTTCAAGCAGGGTAATGGGATTGAAAAGGGTTGTTACGAAAAGGGAAATACTTGTATTTTAGAAGGACTGTTTTATTGACCTTTTCCAAAGTTAAAAGGAACTTTGGAAAAGGTTGGATGGTTTAAACGTATTAGATTTAAGAACGTCGTATTTAAAAAATTCTATCAATGCAATTCTTATCAACAAACACCAGCTATCATATTTTCAACCATGCCAATGGTTTTGAAAATGTATTTCGGGATGATGAAAACTACCGTTATTTTCTTGAAAAATACGAGGTGTATATTGTCCCGATTGCGGAAACGTATGCTTATTGCCTGCTGCCGAACCATTTCCATCTGGTGATACGTATACGCAAAAGGGAAGTGATAGAGGAATTGATTCGAAACAAAAAGAATACTGCTTCGATTAACAACTTGTCTAAAAGCGATAACTGTTCCAAAGGTCCGGACGTTGAAAAGGTTGTTATAGCAGACGAAGAAATAGAACGTTTTTTATCGAAACAATTTGCCAATTTGTTTAGCAGTTATGCCCAATCGTTTAATAAGATGTACAAACGCATGGGCTCACTGTTTATAAAGAATTTCAGAAGAGAACCTATTTTGAATAAACAGCATTTTATCAATGCCATTATTTATACACATCGGAATCCTATTCATCATGGTTTTTATACATATTATTCCGGTTGGGGATATACCTCGTATTGCAAGATATTAGAGACGAAAAGTGAATTAGTGGAAGTTGAAAAGATCTTAAAAATCTTTGGCAGTAGAGACCAATTCATTGAAATACATCAACAAAACCTGGATAAATTAAATCAGACATTTGAACCGGATGCTCCTTAAATTCAAAGCACTATGATTAAACGCACTCTTTACTTTGGAAATCCCGCCTACCTGAGTATGCGAAATGCCCAACTGGTTATTCATTTGCCTGAAGCAAACGGCATGGATGACAAAACCGGTAATAATACCATACCTATCGAAGATATCGGGGTCGTGATTCTGGATCATAAACAAATCACCATTACGCATGGACTTATGGAGGCGCTGCTGGCAAACAATTGTGCCATGATAACCTGTGACAGCAGCCGAATGCCGATAGGATTACAGCTCCCATTAAGCGGGAATACGATTCAGAGCGAGCGTTTCCAGGCACAGATTGAAGCTTCACAGCCTCTTCTGAAACAATTGTGGCAGCAAACCATTCAGGCCAAGATTTCCAATCAGGCTTATGTGTTACATACCAAGCGAAATGTCGTGGTAAAAAACATGCTTGCCTGGGTAAGCGATGTAAAAAGCGGAGACCCCGATAACCTTGAGGCACGAGCAGCTGCTTACTACTGGGGAAGTATCTTTCCTGAGCTTCCCGACTTTAGGAGAGGACGGGAAGGGATAGCGCCAAATAATCTGCTAAACTACGGGTATGCGATACTGCGGGCTATAGTGGCACGTTCGTTGGTGGCAAGCGGATTGCTCCCTACCTTTGGCATTCATCATCACAACCGATATAATGCCTATTGTTTGGCTGATGATATAATGGAACCTTACCGGCCTTATGTTGATAATCTGGTCATTGAGATAATGGATAGCGGCGAAGATATATCCGAACTTACGAAATCCATTAAAACTAAATTGCTCAATATCCCGGTTTTGGATGTAACGATCAACCATCAGCGAAGTCCGTTAATGATTGCAGTTGGATTTACGACAACATCGTTGGCCAGATGTTATGCCGGAGAAGTGCGAAAGATTGCATATCCGATGTTAACTTTCACAACGTAAAGGATACGTTGGAAGAATGAATAGAGAAAGGCAGGATCTATGGAACGTTTTAGCGAATATAGGATTATGTGGGTATTGGTATTGTTCGATTTGCCGACAGAAACAAAAAAAGAGAAGAAGGCATACACTGATTTTCGCAAGAAACTGGTACAAGATGGTTTTACCATGTTTCAGTTTTCTATTTACTTACGGCATTGTCCAAGCCGTGAAAATGCAGAAGTCCACATAAAACGGGTAAAAAACTGCTTGCCGGAAGCCGGACAGGTAGGCGTATTGTGTATTACCGACAAACAATTTGGACAAATGGAACTCTTTCAGGGGAAGAAAGAAAAAACAGTTTCGACTCCCTACCAACAGTTAGAGCTCTTCTAGAAACAAAAATCCCGCCTGTAAAGCGGGATTTCGTCATTATAAACAACTCATTTTTTATTTGTAATTACCGATACAACTCTTTGACTATATAATACTTACAGACATCCTGTTGTTTACAAAGTCAAAGATACAATTTTTTGAAAGCTAATCACAACTATAATGTTAAATATATTTCAGGGGGGGGTAGTTGTTTACAAAGTCAAAGATACAATTTTTTGAAAGCTAATCACAACTATCTTAGCAGGGGTCTTCTCCAACTGTGCGTTGTTTACAAAGTCAAAGATACAATTTTTTGAAAGCTAATCACAACACCGAGCAATCCGAATCCCGTAAAAAGATAGTTGTTTACAAAGTCAAAGATACAATTTTTTGAAAGCTAATCACAACACAAGGCGTTGGTTTTGCCATGGAAGAAGCGTTGTTTACAAAGTCAAAGATACAATTTTTTGAAAGCTAATCACAACATGCGATAATCAGATTATAGGAGTAGTTTAGTTGTTTACAAAGTCAAAGATACAATTTTTTGAAAGCTAATCACAACACCATACCGTTAGCGGTATCAAACTGATAGTTGTTTACAAAGTCAAAGATACAATTTTTTGAAAGCTAATCACAACAGCCAATGCGATGGGGGTAGACAATGCCGGTTGTTTACAAAGTCAAAGATACAATTTTTTGAAAGCTAATCACAACGTTTGCTTACTGGCTCGAAAAGGGTGGAGCGTTGTTTACAAAGTCAAAGATACAATTTTTTGAAAGCTAATCACAACTCCACAGAATCCGGCAGCTTACCCGGTGAGGTTGTTTACAAAGTCAAAGATACAATTTTTTGAAAGCTAATCACAACCTTAATCTCTTTGAATTCGTTGACAATGTGTTGTTTACAAAGTCAAAGATACAATTTTTTGAAAGCTAATCACAACAGGAATTGCGTCGGTAACTAAGTTTACGAAGTTGTTTACAAAGTCAAAGATACAATTTTTTGAAAGCTAATCACAACTTATTTCTTCCTCTATTTGATTCCATGATCGTTGTTTACAAAGTCAAAGATACAATTTTTTGAAAGCTAATCACAACATGCTTTGCAGTTAAATGAATTCGTGGCTTGTTGTTTACAAAGTCAAAGATACAATTTTTTGAAAGCTAATCACAACAGAAAGTACTGTCCAGTACACTTTCATAGGTTGTTTACAAAGTCAAAGATACAATTTTTTGAAAGCTAATCACAACTTACATACTTGGATAACCATCGGCGGACTTGTTGTTTACAAAGTCAAAGATACAATTTTTTGAAAGCTAATCACAACTTCCAGAAACAGCATATATAATCAATTAGAGTTGTTTACAAAGTCAAAGATACAATTTTTTGAAAGCTAATCACAACAAACCCTTCTGAAGTCCGCCGATGGTTATCGTTGTTTACAAAGTCAAAGATACAATTTTTTGAAAGCTAATCACAACAGTAAGTTCCGGGAAGATATTCAGCCTGAAGTTGTTTACAAAGTCAAAGATACAATTTTTTGAAAGCTAATCACAACCAAAGCTGCCAGCCAAATGTCCTGACTCTTGTTGTTTACAAAGTCAAAGATACAATTTTTTGAAAGCTAATCACAACTGTTACATACTTGGTTACATACTTGGATAGTTGTTTACAAAGTCAAAGATACAATTTTTTGAAAGCTAATCACAACTTGTAGTAATCATGTAGTAAGTCTGTTCTTGTTGTTTACAAAGTCAAAGATACAATTTTTTGAAAGCTAATCACAACTAATATCTTTGGATATATGGCCGGTTCTTAGTTGTTTACAAAGTCAAAGATACAATTTTTTGAAAGCTAATCACAACCGCACTACCTGTAGCTATTACGTTAATTTTGTTGTTTACAAAGTCAAAGATACAATTTTTTGAAAGCTAATCACAACTGGATTAGCCGACATAATGAAAGGTAATTTGTTGTTTACAAAGTCAAAGATACAATTTTTTGAAAGCTAATCACAACCGGAATAGTCATATAAGCCGTAACGTACCTGTTGTTTACAAAGTCAAAGATACAATTTTTTGAAAGCTAATCACAACTATTACTCTGTTGACCAAACACCAACCACAGTTGTTTACAAAGTCAAAGATACAATTTTTTGAAAGCTAATCACAACTCCAAAATTAATCATGCAGCCTTATCTGCTGTTGTTTACAAAGTCAAAGATACAATTTTTTGAAAGCTAATCACAACCTTGAATGCAAATGTACAAAATTATTTTAATGTTGTTTACAAAGTCAAAGATACAATTTTTTGAAAGCTAATCACAACACTGATGAGGCTTTAATAGCCGAAACAGAAGTTGTTTACAAAGTCAAAGATACAATTTTTTGAAAGCTAATCACAACTAAGTAAATCAATTGAATAGTCATGAGTAAGTTGTTTACAAAGTCAAAGATACAATTTTTTGAAAGCTAATCACAACACCGATGAAACAAGGAAAACTTATATACAAGTTGTTTACAAAGTCAAAGATACAATTTTTTGAAAGCTAATCACAACTTAAAAGACGATGAAACTAAATCGAAGCAAGTTGTTTACAAAGTCAAAGATACAATTTTTTGAAAGCTAATCACAACCGAACCTGTATCCAAGCAATAAGTTTTTCCGTTGTTTACAAAGTCAAAGATACAATTTTTTGAAAGCTAATCACAACTAATACACATTGCAAATATATAAATAAATTGTTGTTTACAAAGTCAAAGATACAATTTTTTGAAAGCTAATCACAACTCCTTTAAAACAGCATCAGTCAATTTTCCGTTGTTTACAAAGTCAAAGATACAATTTTTTGAAAGCTAATCACAACTCCAGTCCGATAGATTAGAATAAACTACATGTTGTTTACAAAGTCAAAGATACAATTTTTTGAAAGCTAATCACAACGGATCGGCTGATGTAACATTGGTTTTGGATGTTGTTTACAAAGTCAAAGATACAATTTTTTGAAAGCTAATCACAACAAAAAGACAGTAACAATAGAAATGGTAATAGTTGTTTACAAAGTCAAAGATACAATTTTTTGAAAGCTAATCACAACGCCGGACAGTATGCTACCTTCCCGACAGGAGTTGTTTACAAAGTCAAAGATACAATTTTTTGAAAGCTAATCACAACAATCAGGGATAATTATATCGGTAGTACTTGGTTGTTTACAAAGTCAAAGATACAATTTTTTGAAAGCTAATCACAACTCTGATAAAATTCAGTATTTCCGTCAAAATGTTGTTTACAAAGTCAAAGATACAATTTTTTGAAAGCTAATCACAACCTTGCAATAATAATTTGAAATCATCCAATTGTTGTTTACAAAGTCAAAGATACAATTTTTTGAAAGCTAATCACAACTATTCAACGTGCGGATACATTTGAAGTAAGGTTGTTTACAAAGTCAAAGATACAATTTTTTGAAAGCTAATCACAACGTATCGTGATGCCTGAGCCATCGCATACGAGTTGTTTACAAAGTCAAAGATACAATTTTTTGAAAGCTAATCACAACACATAATCAAGTCATTCAGGCACCCGAATGGTTGTTTACAAAGTCAAAGATACAATTTTTTGAAAGCTAATCACAACTATATTTCACAAGTACTGATTTTATTGAGTGTTGTTTACAAAGTCAAAGATACAATTTTTTGAAAGCTAATCACAACCTAAGTTTTTATCGGGTTTAATTTCTTTTTGTTGTTTACAAAGTCAAAGATACAATTTTTTGAAAGCTAATCACAACAGTTAAATGACTAACTTAATATGCAAATAAGTTGTTTACAAAGTCAAAGATACAATTTTTTGAAAGCTAATCACAACGCATGGGATGAACTAACCCCTTATGAAGATGTTGTTTACAAAGTCAAAGATACAATTTTTTGAAAGCTAATCACAACTCGTGGCGTTATTTGGCTGCCCGCATGGCAGTTGTTTACAAAGTCAAAGATACAATTTTTTGAAAGCTAATCACAACTAATTATCGGCGCTTCTAAAAGAAATTAACGTTGTTTACAAAGTCAAAGATACAATTTTTTGAAAGCTAATCACAACGTAACGACTGAAAGCCGGGATGATGCCAATGTTGTTTACAAAGTCAAAGATACAATTTTTTGAAAGCTAATCACAACTACCCCCAGCCGTGATAACTGCCGCTTGTGGTTGTTTACAAAGTCAAAGATACAATTTTTTGAAAGCTAATCACAACATTTGGAGTCGATCGAAGCAGACAGGAAAGGTTGTTTACAAAGTCAAAGATACAATTTTTTGAAAGCTAATCACAACACCAGTAGCCTTTTTTGTTGTTACATCACCGTTGTTTACAAAGTCAAAGATACAATTTTTTGAAAGCTAATCACAACTACTTTTAATAACCTTGTTCAACTTCCTTTGTTGTTTACAAAGTCAAAGATACAATTTTTTGAAAGCTAATCACAACAGTAGTCGAGTTCATAAACCCATTACATTGTTGTTTACAAAGTCAAAGATACAATTTTTTGAAAGCTAATCACAACGCTAACTATTCCATTAACATCTAATGTTGAGTTGTTTACAAAGTCAAAGATACAATTTTTTGAAAGCTAATCACAACTATGATTGAATCTACTTTTTGAGTGAAACTGTTGTTTACAAAGTCAAAGATACAATTTTTTGAAAGCTAATCACAACATATATTGCCGTTGTAGATCCGGCGCCTGAGTTGTTTACAAAGTCAAAGATACAATTTTTTGAAAGCTAATCACAACTCATAGATGGATTGTGTCGCTCGTGCCGTGGTTGTTTACAAAGTCAAAGATACAATTTTTTGAAAGCTAATCACAACGGTTCCGGTCGTGTTGCTTTGCCCGGCAGCGTTGTTTACAAAGTCAAAGATACAATTTTTTGAAAGCTAATCACAACGGTTAACGATACGCTTATGTCAGTCGAGTAGTTGTTTACAAAGTCAAAGATACAATTTTTTGAAAGCTAATCACAACGCAAATAACATAGTATCTACATAAATTCTAGTTGTTTACAAAGTCAAAGATACAATTTTTTGAAAGCTAATCACAACAAGATACCTTTCCTTACGGCTGGAGAAGATGTTGTTTACAAAGTCAAAGATACAATTTTTTGAAAGCTAATCACAACTAATTGAGCACGTTGTGCAACCTGTCCGACGTTGTTTACAAAGTCAAAGATACAATTTTTTGAAAGCTAATCACAACTTGAGCACTTAAGGTTGAAAAGAGCATATAGTTGTTTACAAAGTCAAAGATACAATTTTTTGAAAGCTAATCACAACAGCCGGCAGGATGTTCTAAGATGCCACCATGTTGTTTACAAAGTCAAAGATACAATTTTTTGAAAGCTAATCACAACTAACTAACTAACTAACTAACTAACTAACTTGTTGTTTACAAAGTCAAAGATACAATTTTTTGAAAGCTAATCACAACTAGGAAGTGCGCATGAAATTTTAATTCCTGGTTGTTTACAAAGTCAAAGATACAATTTTTTGAAAGCTAATCACAACTGAAGTAAATAGTACTATAATTGGTTTCATGTTGTTTACAAAGTCAAAGATACAATTTTTTGAAAGCTAATCACAACAAAGCCACCGGCGGACTTCAGAAGGGTTTAGTTGTTTACAAAGTCAAAGATACAATTTTTTGAAAGCTAATCACAACGCTGCGAACAGGTCATTAATTGACGGAGATGTTGTTTACAAAGTCAAAGATACAATTTTTTGAAAGCTAATCACAACTTGTGCAAAGTGTAACGTTACCGATTGAGTGTTGTTTACAAAGTCAAAGATACAATTTTTTGAAAGCTAATCACAACTGAAATCGTTGATCAGCTTTATTCAGGGTCGTTGTTTACAAAGTCAAAGATACAATTTTTTGAAAGCTAATCACAACACCATAGGAAGATTATACATTAATGGCTCTGTTGTTTACAAAGTCAAAGATACAATTTTTTGAAAGCTAATCACAACGCATTGCAGCAACAACAACCGCATAAAGCTGTTGTTTACAAAGTCAAAGATACAATTTTTTGAAAGCTAATCACAACTTTAATTTGAGCGTTTAAAATTGCTTGCTGGTTGTTTACAAAGTCAAAGATACAATTTTTTGAAAGCTAATCACAACTCCGTCAAGGTTGGTTGTGTGTACCACTTTGTTGTTTACAAAGTCAAAGATACAATTTTTTGAAAGCTAATCACAACCAAGAACCTTAAGCCCCGGAAGTTCGGCTTGTTGTTTACAAAGTCAAAGATACAATTTTTTGAAAGCTAATCACAACCCAAGTAGCTGTGTTACTTCCATGGCCTGTGTTGTTTACAAAGTCAAAGATACAATTTTTTGAAAGCTAATCACAACACCCTCTAGGTTGATAATAGTCAACTTGATGTTGTTTACAAAGTCAAAGATACAATTTTTTGAAAGCTAATCACAACCTCATTAAATCAGGAAAAGACTTAATTCCAGTTGTTTACAAAGTCAAAGATACAATTTTTTGAAAGCTAATCACAACAGTATCTAATATCAATCAATCAATCAATCAGTTGTTTACAAAGTCAAAGATACAATTTTTTGAAAGCTAATCACAACTCATACTACCAAAGTTTAATTTTGTTATTTGTTGTTTACAAAGTCAAAGATACAATTTTTTGAAAGCTAATCACAACTGAGATCTTAAATTAGTTTCCGTGGTAAAAGTTGTTTACAAAGTCAAAGATACAATTTTTTGAAAGCTAATCACAACCGACAATCAACAGCATGTATTCATCAACTGGTTGTTTACAAAGTCAAAGATACAATTTTTTGAAAGCTAATCACAACTGGCCTGTTCTTCTCCAATATAGTTGAATAGTTGTTTACAAAGTCAAAGATACAATTTTTTGAAAGCTAATCACAACGCATTGCAGCAACAACAACCGCATAAAGCTGTTGTTTACAAAGTCAAAGATACAATTTTTTGAAAGCTAATCACAACTAATTGTCAGCGCTTCTAAAAGAAATTAACGTTGTTTACAAAGTCAAAGATACAATTTTTTGAAAGCTAATCACAACACCAATTCCAATCATATTATAAAAAGCTATGTTGTTTACAAAGTCAAAGATACAATTTTTTGAAAGCTAATCACAACAGTTGGATTAATCAAATAGAGAGTCAGTTAGTTGTTTACAAAGTCAAAGATACAATTTTTTGAAAGCTAATCACAACTACCTATAACAGCGGCTAGCGTGTTAGTTAGTTGTTTACAAAGTCAAAGATACAATTTTTTGAAAGCTAATCACAACTCAAAACTCAAGGTGAAATGTATGATCTAAGTTGTTTACAAAGTCAAAGATACAATTTTTTGAAAGCTAATCACAACAACAGAAGACAATAATAATTACATATCAATGTTGTTTACAAAGTCAAAGATACAATTTTTTGAAAGCTAATCACAACATACAGTCCTGATTTAAACTTGTTAGGTTTGTTGTTTACAAAGTCAAAGATACAATTTTTTGAAAGCTAATCACAACAATAACGTTGAACATAAAGGCGTACACTAGGTTGTTTACAAAGTCAAAGATACAATTTTTTGAAAGCTAATCACAACCACGTTCTACGATTTCGGCACACGACATAAGTTGTTTACAAAGTCAAAGATACAATTTTTTGAAAGCTAATCACAACGGACGATTTGTTTTTATGATATTCTGAAAGTTGTTTACAAAGTCAAAGATACAATTTTTTGAAAGCTAATCACAACCCTTCAGATCGTTTTAACGGTGAATAATTAGTTGTTTACAAAGTCAAAGATACAATTTTTTGAAAGCTAATCACAACGTTTTTTTATATTTCTTTTTGGCATGGTGTGTTGTTTACAAAGTCAAAGATACAATTTTTTGAAAGCTAATCACAACCCGTGCATATAGCAACGATCCGATGAAGTAGTTGTTTACAAAGTCAAAGATACAATTTTTTGAAAGAAACAAAAAAAACCGCTATCGAACCAAAGTTCCGGCAGCGGCATTAATGACAAGAAAAGTGACGGCTCATTTTATAACCTGATAGGGTTATTTAGCAAAATCGCCACCTTATATACGTAAAGTTGAAAAGAAGCAGTTTATTGCTCATCAATATCTTTCTGATGACGCAGATCCCTTCCTTCGATGGCGTAGATAGATGCCTCGGCAATGTTGGTTGCATGATCGGCAATACGTTCAATAGTTGAAATAATGCTGTTCAACTGAATAAAAGTACAAAGTAATTGCTGTATTTCATCGGGATACTTGCTTTTGCTGATAGCCTTCCGAATAAGTTTATGATTCATTTCATCCACGACCACATCATTCTTAATGGTCCAGATAGCTTCTTCTTTGTCGCTAGAGACAAAAGACAAAATGGACTTCCGTACCATGCTGACACTTGCGATCAACATATTAGTAATCACTTCGGACATTTTCAGGTAAACTTCCGTTTCCTGAATCCGGGGAATATACCTGACGATATTCATGACCGAGTCACCGATACGTTCGAGATTAGAGACCATTTGATAAGCCGCCATCACCTGTCGGAGATCAGAAGCAACCGGCTTTTGTAACACAATGGTATCAATAATTTCATCCGTAATCTGAATTTCATATTTATCGATCCGTTCTTCATTTGCATTCAGTTGGTCCAATAATTCCTTCGGAATGTTGGTCACCGTTCCATTGATAATTTTCTCTAATAAATCGAGTTGCTGCAACACCAGTTCCGACAATTCGTCAAACAGGGTTCTTATTTGTTGCATAGCATTTTCTTTTTGTATGTTCATTAGCTGAATTTGTTTATTTCTTTATTTATATAACAAGGAGAAATTTTCTATTAACAGATTTTTCGTATATGATCAACCGAATTTTCCGGTAAGGTATCCTTCTGTACGAGGATCTTTCGGATTCGTAAATATCGTTTTTGTATTCTCATATTCAATCAACTCACCCAGATACATAAACATAGAGTTATCCGAGATACGGGCAGCCTGCGACATATTGTGTGTGACCAGTACGATCGTATATTGTTTTTTTAATTCTACCAGCAAGTCTTCTACTTTGGCAGTTGCAACAGGATCGAGGGCGGAAGTCGGTTCGTCCAATAGAATAACATCCGGTTTAAAAGCCAGTGCCCGGGCAATACACAGGCGTTGTTGCTGACCACCCGACAAGAAAGTACCCTTCTTATGCAGTGAAGCTTTTACCTCATCCCACAGGGTCACGTTCCGCAACGAAGTCTCAACAATTTCATCTCGTTCAGAACGTTTCAGGTGAATTCCATTCAGTTTATAGCCGGCTATTACATTTTCGTATATGCTCAATGTCGGGAATGGGTTCGGACGTTGAAAAACCATTCCAACGCGTCTACGTAATTTAATGGTGGACATTTCGTAGATATTCTCGTCATTTAGTTTTATTTTCCCCTGAGTAGAGATGTTGGGGTAGAGTTCGTGCATCCTGTTGATAGCACGTAAAAGAGTTGTTTTGCCGCACCCCGAAGGTCCCATAATAGCCGTAATTGCATTCTTCTTAATCGTGGCAGTTACATCTTTTACCGCAAATTTATCCTTGTCGTAAGCAATAGAAAGGCCTTCGATAGATAATATGGAGGGTTTGGTAGTATCATTAGTTTCGTTCATCTTTTTATTATATCATTTTATTATATAGGTTCATTTTTAATTCCTTCGTGTTTAAGAGTTCCGTTTTGCCGCAATCCATTTAGAAAGCAAGTTCAGGATAAGGACAAACCCCATCAGGAACAAAGTAGAGCTCCAGATCAGATCCACCATGTTGGGATCATTATAAAACTGCCATATCAATAAAGGAACAGCACTAACCGGCTTCGTCACATTCCAGTTGATAGCAGGATTGCCGAGTGTCGTAAGCATTAAGGGAGCCGTTTCGCCCAAGATACGGGAAATGGCAAGTAATATACCCGTTATTAACCCGGTAAAACTGGTAGGGATAAGAACTCTTAAAATTACTTTATAGTAAGGAGTTCCTAAAGCAATAGCGGCTTCTTTTAATGTATCGGGAATCATCTTCAGGGACTCCTCTGTAGAACGGATAATGAGAGGAAGCATCATAAGAGCTAAAGCGACACTACCGGCCAACGTAGAATATCCATGTGTAATATGAACCACTACCCAAAGATAAACGATCAACCCGACAACAATAGAAGGCACACCCTGCAAAACATCTGTAATATCACGAATCACGGATGCATATCTTTTCTCGCTGTTTTCATAAAGATATACACCTATTAAGACTCCAAACGGAATTGCAATCAACGAAGCAAGGGCCACCAGATAAAGAGAACCTGTTATTCCATTGGCAATACCTCCGGGAATTATTTGTCCACTTGTTTTTGCCATCATGGCAGTAAACGTATCGGGTGCTGTTTCGGTAAAGAAAGCCCAATTAATCTGATGGTATCCTCTAAGCACCAGGCTTCCAATGATCAAAAACACGAAGGAAATGGTGATAAGCGAAAAAAATATGATCGCAATTAAGAACGAACGATCCTTGAATTTCCGTCCTGTAAAATAATCGGGAAGAATTTCCGCGGCTTTCTTTTCTATAAGAATATTAGTTTGATCCATTAGGCCATCTTTTTAATAATAAATTTTCCAACTGCATTGATAATCGTTGTAATTACAAACAAGAGTAATCCGATTTCAATCAATGAACTTAACTGCAATCCACTGGCTTCGCCAAATTGGTTGGCAATCACACTGGCCATAGAATTTCCGGTACTAAACAAGCCGGTAGGAACAATATTTGCATTTCCGATCAACATAGTAACAGCCAATGTCTCACCAAGTGCCCTTCCAAAAGCTAAGATATAACTGGCAGTAATTCCTGAACGAGCATTGGGCAAGATAACATTCCAAATTACTTCAAGGCGGGTAGCACCTAATGAATACGCAGCTTCTTTCAGATCATTCGAAACCATCATAATCGTTGAATTACTCAGTGAAGTGGCATACGGAATAATCATAATGGCTAGGATAAGGCCGGAAGTGAATATGCCATATCCCTGGGCACTTAGTCCAAGAGAAACAATAAAGGGACGTAATATATAGAAACCCCACAAGCCATAAATAATGGAAGGAATACCTGCCAATAAATCGACTAATGTACTTACAACCGATGCCATACGGGTATTACGGAAATATTCACCAATAAAAAGGGAGGTTGAAAAAGCCATTGGAATGGCGATGATTAAGGCAAGTACTGAAGTAAACAACGTTCCTGCAATAAACAACAATGCACCATACTGCTCTTTACCTTGTGTCGGATCCCATTTGGAAGAAATCAGAAATTTCCATCCGAACTGGTGAAAAGAAGTCATAGAGCCACTGATCAATGAGAATATCATGGCTCCTGAAATCAACAGTATCAATAACGATGCTGCGAATAAAACATACTTTAAAATTTTATCACTATTCACTTGAACGTATATTAGTTAAAATCAATTTAGTCCTTCCTACTACTCTTAAGAACAGCAGGAAGGACTTTTTGAAAAAAATTAAATGCCACTCTTATTTTGAAATCGGTTTCCCGTTATAAGTCACTGTGCGTAAAATAGCTTTAGCTTTCAGAACGACAGCAGCAGGAAGCGGTGCATAATTCACTTTGGCTGCTACAGATTGTGCAGCAGGGCTGATAATATACTCCAACAATTTGAGGGTAGCCTTTGCCTGAGCCAACGAACGTTTGTTGTAATCCTGTTCTTTATAAATGATCAACCATGTAAATCCAGCGATAGGATAAGCATTAACGGCAGCTGAATTTGTCAGCATGACGCGTGTATCTGCGGGGATATTGCTTTTTCCGGCAGCACTAACAGAAGCAATGCTAGCCTTTATAAATTTACCGGCTTGATTTTGCAATGCTACAGACGAAATCTTTTCGGCGAAAGCATATTCTGAACCAACATATCCGATAGCTCCAACAGTTTGATGAACTGTTCCGGCAACACCCGGGTTACCTTTAGCTCCAATACCAACAGGCCATTTCACTGATTTACCAACTCCGACTTTTTCTTTCCATTCTTTACTTACCTTAGTCAAATAATCGGTAAACATATTTGTAGTACCACTACCGTCTGAACGGTAAACTACTGTAATAGCCATGTTAGGAAATTTAACAGCCGGGTTAAGTTTCTTCAATAAAGGACTATCCCAGTTTTTGATTTCGCCCAATAAAATCTTAACTAACAAATCTGGAGTCAGTTTGATTTCCTGAATACCGGGAAGATTAAATGCTACAACAACAGCTCCGCTGCAAGTAGGGATATGAACGATCGGTGCAGGCATTGCTTTCAATTCTGCATCGCTAAGGAATGCGTCTGTAGCTCCAAAGTCAACGACCTTATCAGTCAAACTTTTAATACCGGCACCCGAACCAATACCTCCGTAAGAGACTTTTTCTCCGGTTGTTTTGGTATAATTTCCAAATGACATGTTATAAAATGGGAGTGGAAATGTTGCTCCGGCTCCTGATAATGATGTTTCGCTTTGACAAAATGCCGATGCCGAGATCAGGACGAAAGCCAGAAATAAACCAATTTTCTTCATAATGAGTGAATTTTAATTATTGTTTTTAATAAACTAATTATTGACTTTTTAATTGAAAAACAATTAGAAATTTATGCCTACATTCACGTTAAGAGACGATACGGAATGTGCTCCTGCCGTTGAAGCATTAGAGGAAGGATCAGCATAACGGAAATTTGGTGCTATTTGAATTCCTTTTACCGGTACAAATTCTACACCTACGATATAGACATCACCATCTGTTCCTGACTTTGTAGAGTTCCATCCTGTACTAGCTGAAGCAAGTTTGGAAGACGATAATTCATCAAAACGGGCAAATGCTGAGAAGTTTTTTGTGATAGGGAGTGTGCCATATACTGATATACCTGACCAATCATAACCTTTTAAATTCTTGTTACCACTCTGAGTGTTATATTCAGCAGCCAATGTTCCTTTTTCGCTCTTATATCCAACAAACACGTTGAAAGAACTCTGAGCTACTTTAGCTGAGGCAAATGATTGATGAGCTACATTATCATAATAAACGCGTGCATAAAGGTTCTTGATAGGTTGAACCGTCAAACCTGCAGTAAATTCAAAGGTGCTGTCAGCCTGAACTTTCTTGTAACCTTCACCATTATATACGGCCAAATCCAAAGCTATTTCCGGCGTAAACTGAAGTTTAACTTTAGCACCAAGGTCGGCACTACTACCAAATCCGTATTGATCCTGAAATGATTTGTAAACATAACGTTTTCCCCAAACAGATTCCTGAAGATCAAACATGTTTTCACCTACCAATCCTAAATCTGCTTTCACGATTCCATGATTGTATTCTGCATAAGCATTTTTCAGAAAAGCCGAATATGCTGAAGGTAAGGCTACCGACACTCCTGTTTTATTAGGATCAGTTACCGTTGCACTTGCACTGTTTGCAACATCAAATACTACTTTACCGGAAAAATCTTTGCTGAAATTGTAACCATAACCGAAATAAGCACGGCTAACTTCAAATGCGTTATTCGTCTTACTGTTTGAGGTAACGTCCGTAAAGTCCGTGAATATAGTCACAATTGGTTTACCGCTTGGTTTAAATGTGTCGTCAGCAGTCTGAGTAGTTTGCGCTGAAACAGCCGAACCCATTCCTAAAAGCACCATTAAACTTAAATAGATCTTCTTCATTTTGAATTTGTTTTTAATTACTATTGATTTTAAATTTGTTTTTTAATCGCTTTGATAAATAATTCGGAAGCAAAAGTATGGGTATCCTGTTACGAGCTTGTGAAGGAGATGTTACATTCGTGTGAAGATCATTTTTAAGAAATAAAGTTCAGGAGTAAATCAGCTTCTAACATAACAGGATCTATCAGGGAAATGCTATCTGCATCGCTATTTCATTATAAACCGACATTTATGACGTGCATATTTAAGTACCACCGCTTAAAGGTGGTAGAATAAATTTTTGTAATACCTTTGTAACTTCATATTCATCTGAACATAATAACTATGTTATTCCTTTGCATCGTTTTAAGTATCCGGAGTTAATCCATTTATTCAGTTACACCTTTAATACGACAATCCTATGAGACTAATAGAACAAGAATTATTATCCCTGAAACAAGACCTGATTGACATGTGGAGATTGGTTATTTCACAGGTATCCAATGCGGGTGAAGCCATCCTTATATTCGATAAAGATCTGGCCGCGAAAGTAAACATGCGCGAAAAGAAAGTGGATGCTTATGAACTGAAAATTGATGGTTTTTGTGAAAGCATCATTGCACTCTATCAACCGGTAGCAGTTGACCTTCGTTTTGTATTAGCAGTTTTCAAAATCAACTCCAACCTGGAAAGAATTGCCGATTTCGCCAATGGGATTTCGCATATACTGGTGAATAACCCATCGGTCATACTGGATGCTGAAGTTATCATGGATACTCATTTGCAAATCATGATTGACCAGGTAAATAAAATGCTGGCCCAGGGATTAGAAGCTTTTGAGAATGAAAAGTCAAATTTTGCCGCCGCTATCTTCAGTGAAGATTCCAAGGTCGATGAGATTAATGAAAAGGCCGTCCATGTGGTCGCGGATTATATTCAGAAAAATCCGGACAGGGCATTCGAATGCCTCGAACTGATTGGCATCTTCAGAAAGCTGGAACGAATCGGAGATCATTGCTCTAACATTGCCGAAGAGATATTCTTCTATATCGATGCCAAAGTACTCAAACACGCACCAAAAGACGGGAAATAAAGAGACAGCATATAAGACCCTGAAGTCATAACTTCTTTACCATTCATCCCCGAAGAATACGGAATGAAATGCTGAATAAATAAACACATTGTTTATTCAACTGTAAGGAGAGAGAAATCAGTACCGGTTTATCTCTCTTTGCTGTTAAAAGTATCCGTTTATAAAAGATTTTATTTTTTTGTCATATCTTTGTAACAGTTATTACACAGCGACGAAATAAACTTGTTGTTTCTTTGTATCAAATTTATAATGCAAAAAGTGTATGAATCCATATCGTATTTTAGTAGTTGACGACGAAGAAGACCTGTGTGAAATTCTTCAATACAACCTGGAAACAGAAGGTTACACGGTTGATGTAGCTTATTCGGCCGAAGAAGCGTTGAAAAAAAACATCAGCAGTTACAGTCTTTTGTTACTCGACGTAATGATGGGTGAAATTTCAGGCTTTAAGATGGGACGTATCCTGAATGAAAATCCACAAACAGCAAACATCCCCATCATTTATCTTACCGCCAAAGATTCGGAAACCGACCGGCTTACGGGCTTTAATATCGGGGCAGATGATTATATATCCAAACCATTCTCCATTCGGGAAGTGTTGGCTAGAGTAAAAGCAGTTATCCGAAGATTCGAAAGCACGAAAGCTGTCACACTTCCTCCGCTTCAATTGAAATACGAAAAGCTGGAAATGTCGTTGGAGAACAAGAAAGTTATGCTCGAAGGAGTCGAGATCCCTTTTACCAAAAAAGAATTTGAAATACTGAGACTTCTGTTGGAAAACAAGAACAGGGTTTTCTCTCGTGACGAAATGCTGAGCCGCGTTTGGAGCGACGAAGTGGTTGTCCTCGACCGTACCATTGATGTGAACATTACAAGGCTCCGTAAAAAAATAGGACTATATGGTAAAAATATCGTTACCCGACTCGGATATGGTTATTGCTTTGAAGAATAAAAAACAGAACTAATATAATTCTCCTTTCTGAACTCGGGGTTATGAATCTAAACAAAAGGATATTCCTGTATTTTTTCAGCATTTTCTTCTTGATGCTGGCTATTATATGTTTCTTTCAGTATCAACGGGAAAAGGAATTTCGCACAGAGCAGCTCGACCAGCAACTGACTACCTATAACTTCACGATCAACCGTTTTATCAACGAACAACATCCGTCCTGGGATAAATTAAAAGATTATGTAAGACTCTTTCCTGATAGCGGGTTGAGGGTTACTGTAATTGATACTACCGGTTTGGTAACGTTCGATTCATCCGTCAGAAAAGACACGATACTGGAAAACCACCTGAATCGCCCTGAAGTTGAAATGGCCAATACTTCCGCTAATGGAAAAGCCATCCGCCATTCTGTTTCAACCGGCAAAGATTATTACTATCTGGCCCACCGCTTTCCGAAAAAGTATGTCCGAAGTGCACTGCCATATAATGTCAGTCTGATAAGTATGCTCAAGGCCAATACCTTTTTCCTGTATTTTATGGCTCTTGTGTTGATTCTGGCGGTGCTGGCTCTCTACTTTATCTCACGAAACTTTACTAAATCCATTGACAGATTGCGTATTTTCACACAGAAAGCAGAGAAAGAGGAAATGCCGGATACAGATATTGAATTTCCAAATGACGAATTGGGTGAAATCAGCAAAAACATAGTCCAACTTTACAAATTATTGTTAGTAACCAAGGATGAAGTGGCACGTGAGCGTGAAAAACTAATCAAACATCTCCAGATTTCTCAGGAAGGATTGGGTATCTTTTCTTCCTCAAAAAAAGAAATACTCGCCAATACCCACTTTATACAGTATACCAACATTCTGGCCGACCAGCAGTGCGAATCTACGGACGAGATCTTTTCTCTTCCCGAATTTGCCGACATCAATCAGTTTATCGATCAAAGTATCGTGAACAACGAACTGAAACGAAAGAAACTGATCGTTGAAAAGAATGGATATGTCTTTTCTGTGAAATGTATCGTTTTTCAGGATAGCACATTCGAGATATCTATCAACGACATCACCGTTCAGGAGCATGAAAATGAACTGAAACGCCACCTGACTCAAAACATTTCGCACGAGCTGAAAACTCCGGTCAGTAGTATTTTGGGCTATATGGAAAGTATCCTTGAAAACCCTGAAATGGAACTTAAACGTCAACACTTCTTCGTGGAACGCTCGTACCAACAGGCACTCCGGCTAAGCGCACTGCTGCAGGACATTACGACGCTCAACAAAATGGATGAAGCAAAACGACTATTCACAAAAGAACCCTGCAATGTTTCGGAAGTAATTCAGGATGTGCTTAATGATGTACACTTGGAAATCGAACAAAAAGGGTTTGAAATTGTCAAAAACTTTGCTCCTGTACTAATAATCCAGGGAAACCGCTCGCTCATATATTCTATTTTCCGAAACTTACTGGACAATTCAATCGCTTACGGAGGTGAAAAACTAACTATAGACATCAGCTGTTATCGGGAAGACCAGCTGTTTTATTATTTTTCCTTCAGTGACAACGGCATCGGAGTAGACGAAGTGCATTTAAACCGGTTATTCGAACGCTTTTACCGGGTAGACAAAGGCCGTAGCCGCAAAATGGGTGGAACTGGCCTTGGGCTTGCTATCGTAAAAAATGCGGTAATCAACCACCGGGGCAAGATTTCTGCTAAATTAGTCCCGGGTGGCGGATTAAGCTTTATCTTTTCTCTGCGTAAAAAATAATAACATTATTACAGGTTATTTTTTCAATAAATATTCTTATTTTCCCTGTTTAGGTCAAGATATTGAATAACTTTGCAAAATTACACTAAATAATACGCGTATGAAAAGAATTACGCTACTTTTATTCGGAATAATGGTACTATCAGTACTGTCCAATGCTCAAACAACTCTCTTTAAAGAAACTTTCGGGACTACTCAAACAACGCGTGAAGGCTGTACATCCGGAACTACAAGCGGATTATACGATCCGCAAAAATGCGAAAGGTATATTGATCATACTTGGAGTGCGGACTCGCATGTATGGAATGAAGGCATCACTTATACTCCTGTACCAAGTGCAACCGCTGTCAGTTGTGATGATGCTGGTACGAGTTTAAATATTCGAACGAATAATCCATCAACTTATTCGGAAGCAAGTGCCGACGGAAATTTATATTTTAATTCCAATGCCATCAATTCTTTCACCATTAGTGATATAAATACTTCCGCATACTCTAATATAATGATTTCATTCGGTATCTTTGGAAAATCGACAGGTGATGCAAAAAAATCATAGTCCAGTATTCAGATAACGGTAGTACATTCACCGATATTGCAACTACTAATATCGCAGCTTTAAATGCAACTCAAAAAGTTTGGGAACTAATTTCAGGGGTTTCATTACCTGCGTCAAGCAATTTGTCTATTCGTTTTTCAACTCCAAATTTAGGTGAAATTAGGCTGGATGATATTACTATTACCGGAACAACTCTATTCACTCAAGTTAATTCGCCTATTCCCGACAGCCGTAAACTTACCGTTGCTAATTCAACGATTACATTGGAAGGATCTTTCTCCGGAAACGTAGAAATCTATAATTTTCAAGGTAAGAAAGTATTTACCTCTGAGCTAAAAGAAACCCTTCATCCCCAACTTGCAAGAGGTTTATATATTATTCGCATTGGTGACTTCAGACAAAAAATCAGTTTGTAATATCTTCTTTAATTTTTTATTAAATACCCGAAGTACCATTCACGTACTTCGGTTTTTTTATGAATGACTTTTGGTCTATTCAGCTAAAATCTTTACTTTTGTCTCTCACCCAACCGCAACCCCCATGCCTTTATTCCGCAGTAAATGGACACCCCTTTTTCTAAGTAACTTCCTGGGAGTGTATAACGACAACTTTGTGAAGAACTGCATTATTTTTATTGCTGTGAGTTGGGCTAAGCCGCATTGGATGACGCAGTCGCAACTGATCTCCATGGTTTCGGCATCGTTGGTGGTACCCTATCTCTTCCTGTCCCCGCTAGCAGGTCGTCTGGCAGTTATCTATTCCAAGAAGAAAGTATTCCGCCTCTGCAAGTTACTTGAAATTCCTGTACTGGCATTGGCATGCGTAGCATTTTTCTATCATTGGGTGTTGGTGGCTGTGCTTACCGTGTTACTGATGGGTATCCTGAGTTGCCTGTATTCTCCATCCAAATATAGCCTGATACGGGATATCGGTGGAGAGAAGGGCGTTTCGTTCGGTAGCGGAGTCTTCGAGATGATGGCTTTTCTGGGAATTCTGATCGGAACTGTGACTGCTTCGGTCGTTTCCGATTATTATCATCGTTGGTTGGTTTTTGGCCTTTTTATCGGACTGGCGGTATGGGGATATGGGGTAACACGTGCTATCCGGGCAAAGGAACTCCCCGAACATAAAGAAGCTGTCGGGACATTAAACCCGATCCGGTTTCTTATAAATTCCTTCCGCTTTGCACGCAATCATTCGAATGTCAACAGTGCCGTATTCGGCGCATCGGCTTTCTGGCTTATCGGGGGCATGTTGCAGATGAATCTGGTGATTCATTGTAAACAGGTTTATCACGCATCAAACACCACTACCGGTATCGTAATGGCCAGTGCTGCTGTCGGCATTGCCACAGGGTGCTGGGCTGCCGGAAAGATCTCCGGAAAAGAAGTAAAAAAAGGACTTATCCTGACAGGTATTTCAGGGATGAGTGCCTTATTTATCCTGCTCACGTTTTTCCAGCCCGGCCTTTGGCTCTTTGTATTTTGCGTATTCGCCGTCGCGTTTATGGGCGGATTATTCCAAATTCCCTGCCTGTCTATGCTCCAAAATGCTCATCTGGGTCGTAAACTGGGCGATATGATCGGGTATCTGAATTTGGTCACCTTTATTTTCGTTTTGCTCGGCACTTTATTTTTCTCCCTAACCACTTATTTTACGCACGAAAACAGTTTTGCCGTATTCGGCGTTATCCTTACCATTTGTCTCCTCGTGACGCTATACTTCTTCAAAAAATCTCCTGTTTATTGGAAAGAAATGAAAGCGTTACTATTCAAAAAATTCACCTCTAATCCCTAATGGCGTACTGAGTTAGTATCATTCGGTATATTACTTTCTTAATTTCAGATTTTTATCCGGGTTCATATTTCATATTTAGTTTCCTCAACTTCCGTTGGAAGTTTGAGGATCTATATTTATGTGTTCTTTGATCATAAAATCCATGTTGTAAAACATACAAACCAAATCACAATCTTAACAGAGATTTCATACATTGCCCTACGATTTTTCATTGTAAAAACATCTATTTTTTTTAGTATTAATTCTTTTAATTTTAATACAGTATGAAAGTATATCAATCGAATGAAATTAAAAACATTTCACTGCTGGGAAGTTCCGGCTCCGGGAAAACCACTCTTGTGGAAGCTATGCTTTACGAGAGTGGTGTTATAAAACGCAGAGGTACAGTAGGTGGACAAAACACTGTATCCGACTATTTTCCTGTAGAAAAAGAGTATGGCTATTCCGTCTTTTCAACCATTATTCAGACTGAATGGCTAGATAAAAAACTAAATTTTATTGATTGCCCCGGCTCCGACGACTTTATCGGTGGTGTAGTAACCTCACTCAACGTAACCGATACCGCTCTTATACTCCTCAACACCCAATATGGCGTGGAAGTCGGAACCAATAACCACTTCCGTTATACCGAAAGATTCAACAAACCGGTCATTTTTGTTACCAATCACCTCGATCAGGAGAAAGCCGACTACGATCGCACTTTGGAACAACTGAAAGAAAATTTCGGCAGTAAAGTAGTTCAAATTCAATATCCAATTACCGTAGGTCCGCAATTTAACGCCGTTGTCGATATTTTAAAAATGAAAATGTATCGCTGGAAACCGGAAGGCGGTGTACCCGATGTATTGGAAATTCCGGATACTGAAATAGAGAAAGCGCAAAACCTCCACAATCTGTTAGTCGAATCGGCTGCCGAACATGATGAAGAATTAATGGAAAAGTTCTTCGATCAGGGTTCTTTATCGGAAGACGAAATGCGCATCGGGATCCGCAAAGGATTAATTCATCGCGACATGTTCCCTGTCTTCTGCGTTTGTGCCGGACGGGATATGTGTGTTCGCCGTTTAATGGAATTTGTAGGCAATGTCTCTCCCAGCGTTAGCCAGACTCAGAAGCCGCAGACTAAAGATGGACTGGAGATTGCCCCCGATCCAACCGGTCCAACCAGCATTTATGTTTTCAAAACCAGTGTCGAACCGCATATTGGTGAAGTTTCCTACTTCAAGGTCATGAGCGGTAAGCTGAAAGAAGGTGACGATTTAGTCAATATTGATCGTACGTCAAAAGAACGTATCAGTCAGATTTTTGCAGTGGCCGGTCAAATACGGACGAAAGTAGAAGAAGTGGTGGCCGGTGATATTGGGGCTACCGTAAAATTAAAAGATACCCGTACCGGAAATACACTTAACGTAAAGGGATGCGAATACGATTTCACTGAAATTAAATATCCCGAACCCAAATATCGTCGTGCCATTAAGGCCAGGTCGGAAGCCGATGAAGAAAAGCTGAGTGAAATACTAACCCGCATGCACGAAGAAGATCCCACCTGGGTCGTAGAACAATCGAAAGAACTAAAGCAAACCATCTTATACGGGCAGGGTGAATTTCACCTTCGCACCCTGAAATGGCGTGTTGAAAACAATGATAAGATTCTGATTGATTTTAAAGAACCTAAAATTCCGTATCGGGAAACAATCACAAAAAATGCTCGTGCCGATTACCGTCATAAGAAACAATCGGGCGGTTCAGGTCAGTTTGGTGAAGTTCACCTGATTATTGAGCCATATTATGAGGGGATGCCTGCTCCCGACACCTTCAGGTTCAGTGGACAGGAATATAAAATCAGTAACCGCGACACACAGGAAGTTCAATTGGAGTGGGGTGGCAAGCTGGTGCTCGTTAACAGCATTGTAGGCGGAGCTATCGACCTGCGTTTTCTGCCTGCTATTATGAAAGGGATCATGGAGCGTATGGAGCAGGGACCTCTGACCGGCTCGTATGCCCGCGACGTACGTGTCATTATTTACGACGGTAAGATGCACCCGGTCGATTCGAATGAAATATCCTTCCGCCTCGCCGGACGGAATGCCTTCTCGATAGCTTTTAAAGCTGCAGGACCTAAGCTATTGGAACCGATCTACGATGTAATCGTTCAGGCTCCCTCCGATCGTCTTGGCGATGTAATGAGCGATTTACAAAGCCGCCGTGCCGTGATTATGGGTATGCAAAGCGAAAAAGGATACGAAAAGTTAACCGCTAAGATTCCGTTAAAGGAATTAGGCAGTTATTCTACCACCCTTAGCTCGCTGACCGGTGGACGGGCTTCTTTCAGCATGAAGTTTGCAAGCTATGAACTGGTACCTATGGATATTCAGGATAAATTGCTCAAAGAATACGAAGCAACTAAGAAAGAAGAAGATTAACAAGAACAATTTTAAAAACTAAAAAAGGCTGACTCAGGATTAAAGAGTCAGCCTTTTTTATAGTTCAACCTAATTATCTTAAAAAATAACGATTATCTTAATAATTAAAAATTTAAAGAACAAATGGAATTAATGCAGCTACCTTCCGGCTATACAACTTATAAGATTCACCAAATTGTTCCAATAACCATTTATCTTCCAACTTTAATTTATACCATAGGACTGCAAAAACTAAAAAGTCTGAAATCAATCCACGGAATTCTCCTAAAGCTATCGAAGATCCGATAAACCCAACTATCAGTCCGGTATAAATAGGGTGCCTAACGAATGCGTATGGCCCATCTGTGATAAGTTGGTGGTCATCCTTGATGGTTACAGCCTGACTCCAATTTTTTCCTAAGTGTTTGCGTGCCCAAACAGAAAAGTAAAGGCCTCCTGATGTAACAATGAATCCTATCCAAAAAAATAAATTACTATGTGGAAGGAATCTTATATTTAGCAATGAAACTGGAAATTCAGGAATCCATAAAAGGAAGAATGCCAAAATAATGGATACAGAACGAATCAATCTTGACAATGGCGATTCCGTGCGAACAGAAGACTTTACATCTTTAGCCATTAACCACCAATATGTAAAATAGCTTATCCAGGTGACTAGGAAAAGATAGTCATAAACATATTTCATAGACTCTGTTTTTAATTAAATACAAATCTGATTTATAGTCGTTTATAATTTTAAATCACAAAAATGTTTCTAATAATCCCTTACTTGTTTATAAATTCAATGCCAGACGCAACGCCTTATATCCGCTTGGACTCGTTTTAATTTGTTGTCCGTTCTTAAGGGTAAGCAATTGGTTCTGCTTTTCGTAAAGCTCAATACGCGAAATCATTTCCACGTTTACAATGACCGATCGGTGCACCCTCACAAATTGATTATCCGGCAAATGTTCTTCGAAATACTTCATAGTTTGTTCTTTCAGGTATTTGCCTTGAGCCGTAAATATCTGAACATAGTCACCGTCTGCTTGCAGGTAAATTATTTCGGGCACCAATACCACATGAATTTTAGACCCTGATTTCACCGCAACCCGTTCTAATAATTCCACCTGTACTTCTTTCGTTGGTTCGGTTTCGACCGTTACCGGATCGGAATCGGGGACTTCGTCCGGTTGATGCTGCTGTGCCAGGGCAAACCGAAACTGTTGGATAATCAACAAATAAATTAGGAAACCAATCAAACCACGGATAGACAGAAACGGAATCAATTGAGCAGTCAGCTCTTTCCCGAATATCCAATAAAAAAGACCATATCCGACGCTTAACCAGGCTGCAATACTTAATAAGGCGAGAGCTATATTATTTACCAACCGTTGATAAAGGGTCAGGGCCGTAAAGTTACCATACTTCACCACGCTCCACAAGAGAATGCCGATTACGCCTAAAACAGTCGCATGAATGATGCCATCTGTCAGCAACATCCAAAATGGCAGAGCTATCACTTCCTGCAACGCGAATGCCTGAAGCAAGGCATACACGATCCAGAGAAAGACGTATTGAATTGTTTTTACATTATTTTCCAGAAATGGATGTATCATTTTCAGTGAACAGTTATCAGTGAACAGTTAGAAAATATCGATATGAGAAGCTGAATCGACGACAGATCATTGGTTGATCACCACATGAACCGATCATTCGATCAAACCATCATCTCCTTAATTTCTCAGTTCTCCACCTCCAAATACACACGATCCGGTAATAATCAATTTTCTGGTTGTATCAATCGGCTCCTTTGGCAACCGGTTATCCTGAAATCCTCCGAACACCGCATCTAAATGACTCTCGACATACCAGTCGCTCGGAAGGAAAATAGTTATTCCTCCAAAAACGGCATTGACTTCCAGTTGCGTTTCTCCTACCGGTATCGTAGTCCGGCGCAAATCCAGTGTGATGCCACCAAACACCGCATTCAGATCACCTCCTTTAAACTCCGGGTCAAGGACAATGTGGTCTCCGCTTCCAAAAACACTGTTTTTGGAAAAACCATTCGGGTTCGTTGTCCATGTCTTTTGGTCAAAAGGACTCTGATGACGATGGTGGTTGTGATAATGATGGTGATGATGTTGCCAGTCCCTTCCCCAGGATTCAAATCCCCAGTGAGGATAAATAATCCGTTGCAACAAAATAACTATCCCTGCTCCGATGAGTAATAACGGCCAATAAATATGAACAAACTGCCCATCCATTCCCGGAATAATTTTTGGAATAATAAAAAAACCTCCTACAAAAATCCAAATAACGCCCGAGATCAAATGACGTCTTAAGATATTGACAACCCCGATAAAGATTAACAACATCTGCCAGGAGATAATCACATCCTTAAGTGACATCGGAATCAGCCCGAAATTAAATCCAAGGAACAATACACCTATTAACATGAGGAACAGTCCGAAGCCAAGACCTTTGGTATAGCCCCAACGATACGAATTTTTTACTTCATTTTCCATAATAATATTCTTTTAAATTTTATGTTGCAAAGATAAGGGCATACGTAACTTCCAAACAAGCTAAAATCGATGAACAAAGCAATATTCACCGACGAAGATATACAAAAATCCATATAAAAGAACCTGAATCATGCTGAAAAGATACCTTTTTTTTCGGTATTTACTCTTGTTATGGATAGACTTCGGATAGACTTCGGATAGGGTTCGGATAGGTATACCCCTCTGAACCCCCTGCAAAGTCTCTCGGAAGTCTCTCTGATCTCACTGTATACCTGAAGCGGATATATCGGAATCAGCAAGGCCGAACGAAACGAACGCAAACGGTACGAATTTGTAAAAAATAAGGACGGGTATTTTCCGGATTGTCGGAGCGCTTTCAAGCACTTGTGTTTTGACGGATTTTTCAATATTCGGCTAATATCCGCACCAAATTGAGGGGTGAGGTGTTGATGACGTTACCGTCCATCAACTGAAGGGCTGGGAATTAAAAGGAATAATGATTATCCAATAATACAAAACGTATGGAAAAACAATATGATTTCTTTGTAAAAACAGGGCAGGAGAATAAATGATGTTGAAAATGATATCTGGCAGAACTGACGGATGGGACAGCGTTGACACTGTGTTGGTCATTCCGCTATCCCTGTTATTTTCTTTCGGTTATGGTCATTTCGCCACACATGCTTATGCTGAGGCGATGTTTAACATCATCCAGTGAAGTATATTCTCCCAACAAATACATAAGTTTGGTGACGATGGCCTCGGTGGTGCAGTCATATGCGCTCATTACCCCGGCATTTACCAGATTCAGACTGGTTTCGTAGCGCCCCATCTCGACGGAACCGGTGCTGCATTGCGTTTTGTTCACGATCAGAATGCCACGTTCGGTAGCTTCTTTTAATGAGTTGTAAAACCACATACGGCGGGGAGCATTACCCGCACCAAAGCTTTCGAGCACTACTGCTTTCAGGTCCGGGATATTGAGAATCGCATTCACAGTATGTTCGGTGATGCCCGGGAAAAGTTTTAAAATGGCGATGTCTTGGTTGATATTGGTTCGTACCCGGAGGTCGGTCCCGGCTGCCGGATAATGGACGTACGAACGGAAATACTTGATATGAACTCCTGCTTTGGCTAGGGGTGGGTAGTTGTACGAATTAAAGGCACTGAAATGTTCGGCGTTTTTCTTGGTAGTCCGGTTCCCGCGGAAGAGGGTATCTTCAAAAAATATACACACTTCAGGGACGATCGGTTGACCGTTCTCTTTAGCCGTTGCAATTTCGATCGAAGTAAGCAGATTCTCCTTGGCGTCCGAACGCATCATGCCGATAGGCAATTGTGCACCGGTAAAAATAACGGGTTTGGAAAGATTTTCAAGCATAAAGCTCAGGGCAGAGGCGGAATAAGCCATTGTATCCGTCCCGTGTAACACCACAAATCCATCGTAATCGTCGTAATTCTCCTTTATCAGGAGTGCTATTCGTTCCCAAACGGGAGGATGTACATCGGAAGAGTCGATAAGGGGTAAGAACGGAATACTTTTTATACGAATACCGGTTTGTTTGAGTTCCGGCAAATATTCCTGCAGTCGGTCAAAATCAATAGGACGTAAAGCTCCCGTAGCAGGGTCTTCGGACATACTAATAGTTCCTCCGGTAAAAAGCAATAATACAGCATTCTCTTTTTCCACAGCTATTTTTGTAAAAATTTAATGCAAAGATAATGTAATAATCGATGCTCATCATAACAAAATGACAATTAGAAATCAATAACAACGTTTTTTTTTATAGAGTCAGCAAGCCTTTGAAAATTTATCACTATTTTTGTATTTTACACTTCAAAAACGTAAGTGTTTGATATAATAAAGAATATATTGTAAGTATGAACCGGATTTTTCTGATAGGTTACATGGGTTCCGGAAAAACAACGGTTGGCCAATTGGTGGCTGCCCGATTGGGGTATAGCTTTATTGACATGGATACCCATATTGAGAATAACCAGTTTAAATCAGTTTCGGTGATATTTGCCGAGCGGGGCGAGCAACAATTCAGAATACTGGAACAACAATGTCTGCATGAAATTGCCGAAATTAATGATGTGGTTATTTCGACAGGTGGAGGTGCTCCGTGTTTCTTTGATAATATGGAATATATGAATCAGCAGGGCCTTACTGTTTATTTGAAATTATCAGCTGGTGAGTTAGCCGAACGTCTGGAAGGCATGCCGGGGAATAAACGGCCTCTGTTAGCCGGTAAGAAGGGAGAGGAGCTGCACCGGTTTATACAGGATGGATTGGCCTCGCGCGAGCCGTTTTATTTACAGGCCGATTATGCTTTGTCGGGTGAAATAGACTCAGTTGTATCTCAAATTTGCGGATTGGTGAACATTAATAAGTGATCCGGATTGAAAAGCGACAATATGTATCGTAAAGCAATGTTATTTTATTCCGGATATTTTATGATTAACTGAATGAAAATAAAAGGATAATAAACAAATCCGGAATTTTAATGAATGATAAAAAATCAAACTATTCTCAAATATTTCAATTTTATTTTTAACTTTGTCGCCTGAACATAAAGACTAAGCAGACTAAACAGGCTTAATAATAACCAGAATATTTATTTTAAAGACATGAGTACAAGCATATACAGTGTAATAACAGGAACGGGTAGCTATATTCCAACAAGAATAGTAAAAAATGAGGATTTCCTTAAAAACGAGTTCTTTGAAACAAACGGAGAGAAAATCAATAAACCGAATCAGGAAATTACGGATAAGTTTCTTGAAATTACAACTATTGCAGAACGACGCTATATATCGGACGATCTGACCACTTCGGATATGGCGTTCTTTGCAGCTGAAGAGGCTATCCGGTCGGCAGGGATCGATAAAGAAGAATTGGATTATGTTATTGTTGCCAATAATTTTGGAGACACCCGGCCTGACAACCGTGCAGCAGATCATGTCCCTGCTATGGCTTCGAAGGTTAAGCAGAAACTACAAATTAAAAATCCGGATGCAATAGCCTACGATTTGACTTTTGGCTGTCCGGGATGGGTGCAGGCTGTTATTCAGGCCGATTATTTTATAAAATCGGGTGATGCCAAGAAAATCCTAGTCATTGGAGCAGAGGTTTTGTCAAGAGTCAGTGATCCGCACGACCGGGATTGCATGTTGTATGCCGATGGTGCCGGAGCCGTGATACTGGAAGCGAAGGAAAGCGATACACCGATAGGAATATTGGCTCATAAAACACGTTCGGATACATTTTTACATGCAGGACTGTTGCATATGGGTAAATCGTATAATCCCGATTTCGAAAATAAAAACGACCTCTTTATAAAAATGAATGGCCGCAGACTCTATCAGTACGCCCTCGAAACAGTTCCGCCGGCAATAAAAGCCTGTCTTGATAAAGTCAACATCTCTGTTACCGAAGTAAAGAAAGTGTTGATTCACCAGGCAAACGGCAAAATGGATGATGCCATGTTGAAACGCCTTTATGCCCTTTATAATATCAATGAGGCACCTGAACACGTCATGCCAATGACTGTACATAACCTTGGTAATACCTCGGTGGCCACCTTGCCAACCTTGTTTGATCTTATTTTGAAGAACCAGTTGAATAATCATGAGATTAATCATGGCGATATTCTGGTTTTTGCATCTGTAGGTGCGGGCATGAATATCAATGCGGTGATTTATAAAATGGCCTAGAGTCTTTCTGAAATACTATTCACTTCCCGGCATATTAGTTACAATTTGTATCTATGCCGGGAAGTTTTTTTGTGTAGTAAAAAGAACTGATTTTAGTTGAATTTGTAAGTTACTTCAAGTTGTAATACAAAGTGGTTTGAAATAGTTTCTTTTTCAGTAGTCCCCGTTGAAGATAAAATGGTGGCAGGATTTACCGGAATAGCATAGGTCGGGACTAAGTTGAACTTGAAATTGTGAAAGCTATAGGAAACATGGATGCTTATTTCATAATCAAGAATTTTATATTTTGAAGCTTCCACAACAGAGTATTGAGTAGTTGATCTGGTATTAACCAATCCTTTCCCATGTCCATTATTCCCGTTTAGATGTGATTTTCCAGCTAAGAGGTATGAGTTGAACTAATTTTGGGTTCCGGCATTAAGCTTTAGTTCAGGTTCAATGGCAAACTTCCCGATTTCGAAGGATCTGGATAATCCAGCTTCCGTAATAATATCTGTTTTATCGTTAAAAGCTAATCCAGCCCCCAAGTTTAAAGAAATGACTGAAAAGTCGTATGCAAAGTTCGAATTGATACCAAAGTCATTAACTGAATTTAAAGCAATACTATTCACATCATAAAAACTTTTCTCGGCAGATAGTCCGCCACTAAATTCCTCACCGATTTATGGTAATAACCAATTGAAGGAACAAGATACATGATATTAGCAGAATCAATTCGCCCCAAATAAACATTGTTTGACAAATACTTGATCCCAATTATGATATTCGATTTTTTTACTTCTATAGAATCAGATTCTTCAGCATGTACGGGGAAAATCAATAATAGATTTAATCCTATAAACAAAATCAGACTTAACTGCATTTTCATAGTGATAGTTGTTTGAAATAATGAATTAATTTACATTTCAATCTTTTTGCATTTGATTTCAATGATATAGCTATAAACGCATTTAAGAAAGGTATGGTTGATTGTTCGAAGAAATACTTTCTTTTTTAATCTGATTGCAGATAAAAGAACATATTTGTCAAAATAAATTTCGTGTTTAAACTCCTTTATCCTGAGAATCCTTATAGGTTTTTCGAATGCTTTTATGAAAATTGTGGATAACTTCACAGCAAATTTTTCAACTACTTTCAAAATTTGCTGTATCTTAGCCATCGAAATACAGACCGAATACCGGTCATTGTAACAAACCAGTAAATAAACACTTAACATGGATTCCTTTGTTCATCTTCACGTTCACTCACACTATTCGGTACTGGATGGCATGTCCACGATCCCGGGTTTAGTGGACAAAGCAGCCAAGACCGGTATGCACGCTGTGGCACTTACTGACCATGGAAACATGTTTGGAATCAAGGAGCTTTTCAATTATGCCAAGAAAAAAAACGGCAAGGTAAAAGATAAAATAACATCACTCAACAAAGAACTACAGAAAGAAGGTCTTTCGGAAGACGAAAAGGCCGGGCTGCTGAAAGAGTTGGAAGAAAATAAACGCAAGATATTTAAGCCGATTTTTGGTTGCGAAGCTTATGTGGCACATCGCGGGTTGCTTTCGAAAGATGGTGCCGAAGATCGCAGTGGTTATCATCTTGTGTTGCTTGCCAAAAATAAAAAAGGGTATCAGAATTTATGTAAGCTGGTTTCTACATCTTGGATTGATGGTATGTATTATCGTCCGCGTATTGACCACGAATTGCTGGAGAAGTACAGCGAAGGATTGATTGTCTCGTCAGCCTGTCTGGGAGGTGAGATTCACAAGAAAATAGAAAGCGGTAATCTGGCAGCAGCCGAGGAAGCTGTGATGTGGTACAAACGTGTGTTTGGTGAAGATTATTATATCGAGTTGCAACGCCATAAAACCGATAAGCCCAATGCAGATTATTCGACCTATGAAAAGCAGCAGATTCAAAATGCCGAGCTGATCAAGCTGGCCCGTAAAACGAATACAAAGCTTATTGCCACGAATGACGTTCACTTCGTGGAAGAAGAGCATGGAGAAGCGCACGAACGACTGATATGTCTCAGTACGGGTAAAGACCTGGACGATCCGAACAGGATGCGTTATACCAAACAGGAATGGCTTAAAACGCCGCAAGAAATGGAATTAATCTTCGCCGATATCCCGGAAGCCCTGGAAAATACGCTGGAAATAGCCGATAAAATAGAGTTCTATGACATAGACTCCAATGCTATGATGCCTATTTTCCCTATTCCTGAAAGCTTTGCCACCGAAGAACAATATCGCAGTAAGTTTACGGAAGAAATGCTTCGCGAAGAATTTGGCGACGGTTTTAATCGGCTTGGGGGATATAACAAGGCTGTACGCGTAAAACTGGAAGCAGATTACCTGCGCGAACTGACTCTGAAGGGGGCAAAACAGCGCTATGGTGAGATTGTCGAAGCTGATACAATGGAACGCCTTGAGTTTGAGCTGCACGTCATGAAGACGATGGGTTTCCCCGGATACTTCCTCATTGTGCAGGACTTTATCAATGCTGCACGCGGTATGGGTGTTTCGGTAGGCCCTGGACGTGGTTCGGCAGCCGGATCGGTAGTGGCATATTGTTTAAAGATTACGGATATTGATCCGTTGAAATATGATTTGCTGTTCGAGCGTTTCCTCAACCCCGACCGAATTTCTATGCCCGATATTGATATTGACTTTGATGATGATGGCCGTGGACAGGTATTACGTTGGGTGACGGAGAAATATGGTAAGGAAAGGGTGGCTCATATTATTACTTACGGCACCATGGCTACGAAGTCGTCGATTAAGGACGTAGCACGTGTGCAAAAGTTACCACTTGCTGAAGCTGACCGGTTAACGAAGCTTATTCCCGATAAATTTCCGGAAGGTTCTGATGGAAAAGCACCCAAGATAACAATAGCCAATTGCCTGAAATATGTTCCGGAATTACAGGCCGCCCGTAATTCTCCGGACCAAAACCTGTCGAGTACCTTGCGTTATGCCGAAATGCTCGAAGGAACCGTCAGACAAACCGGAGTTCATGCCTGTGGTGTGATTATCGGGGCTGCCGATTTGACTTACTTAGTTCCGCTTAGTACGGCCATTGATAAGGAGACTAACGAGGAAATGCTGGTTACCCAGTATGAAGGCTCGGTGATTGAAGAAATAGGGTTGATAAAGATGGACTTCTTGGGACTGAAAACTTTGTCCATCATCAAAGAAGCATTATCCAATGTCAAGAAATCGAAAGGAATAGATTTGGATCTGTCGACTATACCGATTGATGACAAAGAGACTTATGAATTATTCAGTAAAGGGTTAACCGTCGGTACTTTTCAGTTTGAATCTGCCGGTATGCAAAAGCACCTTCAGGCGTTGCAACCGACGCAATTCGAAGATCTGATAGCTATGAATGCCTTGTACCGTCCGGGTCCAATGCAATATATTCCCCAGTTTATTAACCGTAAAAACGGGAGGGAAAAGATAGAATATCCTTTTCCTATTATGGAAAAACGTTTGCATGATACATATGGCATCACGGTGTATCAGGAACAGGTCATGCTTTTGAGTCGTGATTTGGCCGGGTTTACGCGGGGTCAATCTGATGAGTTACGGAAAGCGATGGGTAAAAAGCTTATCGAAAAGATGGAACATCTGAAAGTGAAATTCATAGACGGATGTCAGAAAAATGGATACGGACCTATAGCCAAGCTTGAACAAATATGGAGTGATTGGGCTGAATTTGCCAAATATGCTTTCAATAAATCGCATGCTACCTGTTATTCATGGATTGCTTATCAGACGGCTTACCTGAAAGCGCATTATCCGGCAGAGTTTATGGCTGCCAACTTAACGCGCAATAAGGATGATATTGCTGAAGTCGGTAAATTTATGGACGAGTGTAAGAACCTGGGAATGCAGGTTATGGGCCCGGATGTAAATGAAAGTGATCTGACCTTTACGGTAAATGCGGAAGGTAATATTCGTTTCGGACTGGGAGGTGTGAAAGGCGTTGGTGAAGGTGCGGTGGAAGCTATTGTGAACGAACGAAAAGCAAATGGTAAATACGCCGGCATGTTTGATCTGATTGAACGAGTGAATCTGACTGCCTGTAATAAGCGGGCTGTGGAAAGCCTTGCATTGTCGGGAGCATTTGATAGTTTTCCGGATATTCGCCGTGAACAGCTTTTTGTTGATAACAGCAAAGGTGAACAGGTGCTTGAGTCCATTCTTCGTTATGGAAATAAATTCCAAAGCGATATGGCTATGACCAAGAATTCACTCTTTGGAGGCTTGGATGCGATAGAGATTACCAAACCCGAAATTCCATATGCACCTGAATGGTCACCACTGGAAAAGCTGAATAAAGAACGTGATTTGATTGGCATGTACCTGTCGGCACATCCGCTTGATGAGTTTGAATTTGAGATTAATCATATTTGTAATGCCACTACCATTGATTTGAAGGATTTACCTGCTTTACAAGGTAAATCATTAAAGATCGGTGGAATGGTCACCAATTTTCGCCATGGAACATCAAAGGCAGGTAATCCGTATGGTATTTTTACGCTGGAGGATTATGCAGGCGCTTTCGAGTTTGCTTTGTTCGGTAAAAACTATATAGAGTTTGGCAAGTACATGATAAAAGACCTGTATTTGTTTATCAATGCCATCGTTCAGGAAAAAGGAGCCGATTATAAGTACCGGAAGCAGGAGAATACCGATCCGAATATTCCAAAAGAGCTGGAGTTGAAGATTCAGAAGATTGAAGTCTTTTCTGAAATAAAGGATAAACTGATTAATACGTTGACTCTTACCTTGCCGATTCAGCAACTGACCGAAGATCTTGCAGAAGAGCTGACCGATTTAGTTATGAAGAATAAAGGAAATGTAAATCTATATATTCAGGTTGTTGATGAAAATTCACCTAATAGAGTCATGCTGTTTGCACGTCAGCACAGGATACAAATCAATAAAAGAGTATATAATACGCTGAAGCATGCTCAAAGCAAAGAAATGCTTGATTTCCAGGTACAGTAAAAATATAATATAGATTCTAAAATACAGGAATAGCCATTTCGTTTTTTCCTGATTCATCCTTCTTGGTATTATAAATAGATAATATAAATAAGCCTATTCATATTATCATTAAAACTATTTCAACAGACAACTGTTTTACAATAAAATTCACGTAAACAATTTAAAAACTAGATATTATGACAGCAGAGTTCACTGATGAAAACATCAAAGAGATTATTAATAGTGGGAAACCGGTGGTAATTGATTTTTGGGCAGAATGGTGTGGCCCTTGCCGTATGGTTGGTCCTATTGTAGAAGAATTGTCTAAGGAATACGAAGGCAAAGTTCAGATTGGAAAAATGAATGTGGATGATAATGTAGAAACCCCTGAAACGTATGGTATTCGTAATATCCCAACCATTTTATTCTTCAAAGACGGTCTGTTGGTAGACAAGCAAGTTGGCGCTACTCAAAAAGCAGTTCTGGCAAGTAAAGTTGAGGCTTTATTGTAAGAGTATTGAATAGCACTTAAATATTATCAATCGGGCAAAATGGGCTCTTAATCCGTTTTGCCCGATTGCTTTATATGATTGTTATCTTTTGAATTATAACCGGAGATAAAATTCTTTTGCCAACAATGTAAATTCTTCAGAATAATGATGTCGCTCATTCCCTTCAATGATTAAATCGGAAACTTCATTCCTGTCGGGGTGTAAGCTGAATTCCATCAGTATCCGCTTGACTGCAGCATTTGGTTTTGGAATAACCTGAACTTCTCTGGTACAAAACAATCCATTATTCAAAGCAAAAGCTTTACACGATAACGCTTCTTTAACCGGCAGTATTATGCAAATCCGGCCTTTCGGCTTCAGTAATAGGAGCGCGTTTAGAACTAATTCTTCGTGTGTCAATGAATCTGTATGTCGTGCAGTAGTCCTTTCTTCGGATGGGGCTTTTAATGAATTGACGAAATAAGGAGGGTTGGACACAATTAAATCGTACCGTTGGGTTGCTGTTGCCGCAAAACGCTGTAGTGATATTTCCTGTACCTTTATCCTGTCTGCCCAGGGAGAAAGCTTTACATTCTCTGAAGCCTGTATTACGGCATTTGCATCAATATCAATGGCATCAATCAACGAGTTGCTGCGTTGTGCCAGCATTAATGCAATCAGGCCTGTACCAGTGCCAATGTCCAGTATTTGCCCTTTGCCTTCTACCGAAGACCATACTCCTAACAAGACACCATCAATTCCGACTTTCATGGCGCAGCGATCGTGGTAAACAGTGAATTGTTTGAAACTAAAATACGGGTTTGCCATAACTTACTTTCTGCTGGGACTTGCCGGAGTTTCTGCTTTCTTTGGAATAGAAGCAGGCATCGTCTGAGTTCGGGGACTGGTTCGTTGCATCATTCGTTCAGTCCGGTTAAGATTGTTGTAGGGTGCGGCTGAAGAAGAACGTGATGAAGATGGATTATTTTGAATCCTGGGTGACTGCGTAATAGTAATTGTACTTCGCTTTGTTGATTGATCCGACATGCCTCTTGGCTTGAAATTAGGATTAACCGGACGGTATGTGCTTCGGGTATTTATATCTGACGAAACAGGGGGGTGCACTGTTTGATTGGCCTGATAATTAGCTGAAGATTTCGAACCTGATGTGCTAGTCTGCTTCCGGTTTAATACACTGGTCTCAAGATAGGTGCGTTCATAACGTTTTGATTGGAGCCGTTCATTTTGTTCGGGATTCAAAACTTGTTTAATCTCGGCATTCTTGCTTCTCATACGTTCCAATGCTTCACTTCTTTTGTTTGAAATTTGGCGCTCGCGGGCATACCGCAGGTTTATTTCGTATATCTGGCTGGCCTGTGGTTGGCTCAGATTTAGCTCTTGTTGGAGTTTGTCGGTTTGTTTGGATGCTTCCTGTTCCGGTGTCCGTTTGGGAACGACTGAATTCTCCTGACTGTAGACGGGTATAATCAAAGTCAAAAGGAATAAAACAACCGAAACAATTTTGAAAGTTTTCATATCAACAAAAGATAGCTATTTAAGCAACTGATAATGCAACAATGACCGTGCCAAAAGAATCGGAGTTTCATTATGAAACGTTTTTTTAATACAATAAGTAAATGAGAAACTAAATATATGTAATTGTAAATTATTCAGATTGTAATAAACTGTTGAATTACTTCTGCCATCCACTGAACATTACATTGCGCTGAATGGGCTTCTCCGTTCTTATTTCGTAAATATTCAGACAGTGTATAAACGGGAGAAAGCCGGTTTCTTTCGCCCGTTTTGTGTATAAAGAACGGAATACAGATTACTTATTAAAATTACGCAACTTGATATTTGTCAATACCTTTTTGGTATGAAGTGAAAAGTCACTGTTCATCATCCAACCATAATATCCCATATCTGTCTTCAATACGTCCGTCACTTTCTGTCCCTTGTATTTACCGAAGTTTATGATCTCTTCCCCTTTGTCGTTGTATACGATGCGTCCTGCAAAGTCAACATTGTTGCTTTGAGTCGTAAACTTTGCCAGGAAGTCAATATCATTTTTAAGTTCGGGGTAACGATCCAGTTGTGCCATAAGTACTTCGTAGGTAGCCAGTGTGTCTGCCTCCGCACCATGGGCACCAATCAGGTCTTTGTTGCAATAAAACTTGTACGCAGCTCCCAATGTCCTCTGTTCCATTTTATGGAAAACCACCTGTACGTCTACAAACTTACGCTTCGTTAAGTCAATGTCCACATCGGCGCGCAACAGTTCTTCTGCTAAAAGAGGAATATCAAAACGATTTGAATTATATCCTGCCAGATCGCAACCCTCAATGTCTTTTACAATCTCCTTTGCCACAGCCTTGAATGTCGGGCAATCGGCCACATCGGCATCCGTTATTCCGTGTATGTCGGAGGAGCTTTTCGGAATGCTCATTTCGGGATTGATACGAATGGTTTTGGTCTCTTCGCGCCCGTTAGGAGAGACTTTATGATAAGATATTTCTACAATTCTGTCGGAAACGATATTGGTACCTGTTGTTTCAAGGTCGAAAAATACAATGGGATTCTTAAGTTGAAGTTTCATTTTTGTTATTCGTTCATTTTAAAGGCTTAAGTTCAGGATACGGTTTGTATTGAGGCTTGTTCGTTGTTTCTTACGGTAATATATACTAAAAATTAAAGGTCTAAAGACTTGCGACCTTAGACCTTGGACTTGTGACCTGTTTGACTTTAGTCATTAAGCAACATGGGCATTAATAACATAAGTATTTCTTCATTCGGTTCGTTTTCGAACGGCAGTATTAATCCGGCACGTGATGCGTCCGATAATTCAAAGATAATATCGGTAGCATTGATATTACCCAGAATCTCAATCAGGAAAGACGATTTAAACCCGATTTTAATCGGATCTCCTTCGAACTGACAACTGATAGTCTCTTCTGCCGATATGGAAAAATCAATATCCTGTGCCGAAATATGAATCTGGTTACCTGAGAATGCCAACTGAACCAGATTGCTTGCCTGATTTGCAAAGACGGATACCCGTTTCAAGGCATTCGCCAATGTGACGCGGTCAATGATTATTTTATATGGATTTGATTTCGGAATAACACCGTTGTAATTTGGAAAACGTCCTTCTACCTGACGGCAAATCATCGTGTAATTTGTCAGTTTGAAGTGAGCGTTTTTACTATCAAAACGAATTTCTACTTCGCCGTTTTCCTTGGGAAGGATATTCTTGAGCATGGTAGCCGGTTTCTTAGGTAAAATAAAATTTACCGTTTCCTCTCCCTGAACGGAAGCCGATGTATAAGTCGTTTTATACCGCACTAATTTATGGGCATCGGTAGCCACTAATGTCAGGCTTTCTGACGTCATATCGAAAAAGACGCCATTCATTACCGGACGTAGTTCGTCGTCTGCCGTACAGAATAATGTTTTTGAAATGCCGGCCGAAAGAGTCGATACAGGTAATGATAATGACCGTGCTTCGTCCTGCAATTCCGGTAAACGGGGGTATTCATCTCCATTTTGTCCGATAAAATTATACGATCCGTTGGCCGAAGTAATAACCATAGCCAGGTTTGCATCATTGATACTAAATGTCAATGGCTGTTCTGAGAATTCACGCAATGTGTCAAGCAATAATCGTGAAGCAACGGCTACTTTACCCTCTCCATCAGATGTCTCAACTTCCATGGAGGTAATCAGCGTTGTTTCAATGTCCGAAGCCGTCATTGTCAGAGTCTTTCCTTCCAGATGAAGCAAAAAGTTATCCAGGATAGGCAGTGAGTTCTTGCTGTTTATGACACGGCTGATGGCTTGAAGGTGGCTCAAAAGTTCAGTGCTTGAAACAATGAATTTCATATGATTCTCTTTTTAGAATTTACAATCAAAAATAATTAAGCAAATGTACTGAATATTTTAAATAATAGAAAATTCTATCCGATTATTTCAATAAAAAATAATATGCCGGCAGCCTCTATCCGATTTTTTCTCTTGATGAATAAATTGCCGGCTATAAAGCATTGATCCTTATCCTAAATTAAAAAGCCTGCTAATGTTTAGCAGGCTTTTTAAAAGGCTGTAAAAGATAACGTATAAAATCATCGTTCACATTCTCCAGTTCGTTTTTATCGTAAATATAAAGAAGGATTACGTCATCATTTACTATTTCATAATAAAAGATAACCCGGGCACCACCGCTTTTACCTTTCCCCTTGCTTTTTATTGCTATTCGTGCTTTTCGGCAGTTTTCAATTATTTCGTCACCTATAAATGGATTTCTCTCCAGTTCGTCTAGAAACTGAATATAATCATCTCTTAAAGATTTATATTTCTTTGATAATCTTTTAAGTGATTTCTCAAATTCTATTGTAGCTTCAAATTTCATTGGCTAACTGACGAGCCGATTTAAGTTGAATTTTACCTTCTTTAGCTTGTTTCACTTCCTTAAGCCCCCGCTTGATTCCCCGCACAATCGTTTCAGCTTCTTTGAACGATTCAAATCTTCGTAACTCTCTTTCGTTCATGGTTACAGTTACTGTTTTCATATTGATATTTGTTTAAATGAATGCGCAAATGTAATGCATTTTCTCAGAAAAAAAAACTATTATGATGAACTATTTATTGATTAGAAAATGCCGGGGGAAATAGGACACTTATTTTTCGTTTTTTCTTAAAACCTCTTTCTCAAAAGTGAAGATTATAACCCAACCAGTCCGGTGCCTGCACTGAATCATATGAAATAGAGGTATCGGCGTTTTTTTTATTTCTGTTCTAAAAAATCGCCATCTATAATCATTACTTTCACTCCATCCTTTGTACTTGAACGATGGGAACTTAAATCATCTGTAACAACATAAGTCATTCCTTTTGACAACATAAATTTTTCTCCTGTTTGTAATTCGCTTACGAATTCACCTTCCAGACAATGTAGAATATGACCTTTCTGACACCAATGATCAGCCAGATAGCCTTTTGAGTATTCTACGATCCGTACTCTTAATCCCGGAAACTGAATGGTTTGCCAGCATGCCGTACCGCTTTCCCCGTTATGTTCTACCTTCGGAATCGTAGTCCAGTCTATAGTTTGAAAGGGAATATTCTTTTCATCTTTCATGTGCTGATATTTTTCAATTATCCAATATGTTTTTCTTGTATGTACCAATTTTAACGAGGCAACTATTTTACGTTCATGTCTCCGTTTCGCTCAAGCTTGAACTATTCAGGGTATTTGTTTACAGGGCTCTTTTCTTTAATTTAATCACAATGACTCCATCGTATGCGTCGTGGGTATATTTCAGAATCTCACTCTTTGTCTTCACAATATCAACGGAGTCAATATCCATGGGATCGATTTTATTCATATCTTCCAATGATATTTTATTTCCTTCCAGCAAAACAAGTACATTGTTTTGGGGATTCAACTCTCTGTCTCTATTAGGTTCATATGTCGTAATCAGTAACACACCTCGTTTGCCCATCTCGCCATAAATATTCACAGCTGTTTGCCTCTTCAGAACATCAATCTGTTTAATGTTGTTGTGCGACAGATTCAGTTTTTGTCTTTTCAGCTCTACATCGTAGCGATAAGGATGACCATCGATCACAATCATGGGTGCTTTTGAAATCAACCCTTTCTTTGCAGACTCGTCTATACGTTGCTGCAAAAAGTAACGGTCATTTCCCTTATCGGTGAGTAAATACCTTTTGGTGCTGCACGAAGTAATCATCAATATAAGGCCTAAAACCAAGCTTGTGTTTTTCATAGAATGGATGTATTTTTTGTGAATGTATCTGCCTGACTTTGCGTAATGACGGTTATGTTTCGCTAAACGTACGCTATCCTCCGGGTAGTCTCCGCTTCGCTCATACTGAACTATTCAGGGTCGTTGATATAGTCAGCAAATCCAAGTTGATTTCCTGTTGGGTCAGTAAACTCTACAGCCCAACCTGTCCGAATTTTAAATGGTTCGGATATAAATTGTATATCTTTGTTTTTTAATTCATTATAGAGACTTCTTACGTCTTCAACTTCGATCCATATTGTAGGTTTTGCGTTTGGAAACTTATTTTTGTCTTTTAGAATAATGGCCGGTTCTTCGTTACCAACTTTAAATGCAATCATACCCTGACTGGCAAAGTCAAATTTAATAGGTAATCCAAGTATCTCAGCATAAAACTTTTTACTTTCTTCCAGATTCTCTGCGGGCAAAAATAAATTGTCGTAATTCTTCATTTTGTTTCTTCGCTTTTGTGAGTTTGTTTATTTAAATGCTTTGTCGCGTATTTATAGGTAAGCAGTATGCCGGTGTTCGTTAAATCCCATGTCGATAACTCATCTTCTATCAGTAGTTTGTGCTTTCGACTAATGTCTTTAAGCGCATTCCCGACTGATTTTCTTACAAATGTACTCTCATGGTTTTTGTGTTTGCTTATTAATTCAATCGCTAATTTGGGGTTATCTTTAAAATATGGGCGTTTTGTCCAAAAACGTAATCCTTCTGTTACTGCCCGACAGATATTCGGATTGTTGTCATTCAGCCATTCATTTATAACCGGTATCGAATTTTCATATCCAATGTCCTTGCAATACAGGTCAAACGCAGTTGCTAACATTTCCTGGACTCGCCAATTTGTATCAAAACTTATTCGTGATTTTAGAAAATCATAAGCATCTTTATTTTTGTGTGCTAAATGTCCGAATATCACAGTTGCAAGCATTCGTGCCTGATAAGCTTCATAACTATATAAGTGGTTGGCAATTTCAAAACTTTCTTCATTCGTGTAAGTTGAGACTATATTCTCAGCTTCAGAATAAATATGTCTAAATCCATTCTCAATTTTAGATATTCTTTCAACTAATTCGTCTGTTAGATTCATTTTATGCCTTTTTATCGTTCCTGTCTAATTTGTAACACTCACAGGGTACTGTTTTTAGTCCAAGTATCCGCTTCGCTCAAACTATTCAGTGTGTGCTAAGAATCCTATTTGAACGAAACAGCTTTATAAAAGTTTTTTACAACTTCTTTATCACATCCAATGCTAAAGGTAGTACTAAGGGCATACCTGTATTTCCCGCCACAGTGTTATATAACTCCGCTATTTTTACTCCGTAATCACGCCCTTTCCTAAATAACTTTAATCCTTTATGAAGGGTTGATTCTTCATTACTCAGGTCATTGATAAATCCTTTCAGACGGCTCTTTGATCTCTCGGGAAGAGCTTGTCCTTCCTTTTGGGCTGTTTCCAATCCCTGAATGGCTGTTTCTGCCTTACCAATATCTTTCAGTGTAACGTCGTATTCATCTTCAGAAATACCCTTTTTAAGCAAAAGGGGTTTCTCATCTTTAAAGTCCTCTTTAAGGTTTTGAACTTCGCCTAAAAAGGCTTGGATAGAAATTGATATTGTATTGGTGTTTGAGTTGGTATTCGTATTTGTATTTGTTGAATTAACCGTGTTGTTATTGATGATTTGATTTATACTCATACCCATTTCTTTTAATTGTTTTAGCAGTTGATTATCTCTATTTTCAATTGCAGCATTTTCAATAACTACGTCGTTAATGATTTGCCCAATGTTTACTTGTTTCCATTTCGATTTTTCACAATCAACAAAATAACTTGAGTTCAGTAATCTATCCCAAAGCATTTCATAATCGTGAAAGGATGGCTTTTTGCCCTGTTTCATTCGTTCCGAACAGATTGCGCAATTACAGGCCACCACTTGTTTTATCCGGATATTTTTAAAATCCTTGTTTAATTTTTCTACTGCAGCACGTATGAATACTAACATTTGTTTGCACCCATTTTTTGCTCCGCTAATTTTTATGTCGATAACCTGCTGGTTTTCTTGTGGGTCGTTGTATTGCTGTACTTCTGCAAACACATCTTCACCATCAATTATATCTTTTAGCCGCACCCCTGTTTTCCAATGTTGTTCTGCATCTATCTTTTCGTGCAATTGCACAATTAAGCGGGAGAATAATCCGTGAGGAATAAAACCGTAATTGAATCGGAATTGCAGGTTGGTCTCATGCTCCCACTTTTGTTCCGGAGCATCTGGGGGTAATAATAATGGGGTAATAAATACTTCTTTCTCATCGGGTAGCTCATAACATATGTCAAACTTATCTTTGAGCAACAGCTTGATCAACATTGCCTTTTCAATTTTATTATAACCTGTTCTTTGCCATTTGTCATAGGCTTGTTGCTGGGTAAACCGACCGCTATGTTCTTTTATTTGTGTGTCGGAAAGAATATAATATAACCCGGTAGTCAGCCAGTTCTGATCTAAGAAAATACGGGTACATAAATCGCGGTCGTCAAAATAAACCAAATCGCCTAATGATCTGAAATAAGATAAACACCAATCTGCCTGCCTGGGATTATAGCTAATATCAGGCTGATTACATAAGTCATAATAGGCATCAAGAGTAATGTATTTTTCGTTTTTCAGGTTTTCCAGTCCTTTACGCACTAAGCCCCATTTTATTGGAACCATGCGGTTGACCAGTTCCATTGCCGAGAGTTTCTCTGAGATCATTTGTTGCAGTTTAGTCCATGAAGCCAGATCTGTTCCCCTTGTCTCATTTAGGTTGACCTCAATAGATTCTATATTTAAATCGGGATATAATTGCTTGTATTTATTTTTAGGAAAGTCTTCATTGTTCCCGGTTGCCTCTTTCGGATTTTCCAATACAATTACATGACTTTTAGGACCTAATAGATTAATGATTTGAAACCAGTAATCGAAGTTCGTGTTTTCTGCCCGTTTGTCGGAAACCAAAACATACAGACAATCTTCGGTAATAAAAAACTGATGCAGCATTTTCTGTATATCTTGTCCGCCAAAATCCCAAAGATTGGCTTTAATATTGGGCTTTTGTTTATCTGAATTAGGAAACTCTTTTCCTTTATGAATAACGATACCCAGCGTTGAATCAAGTTTTCCTGGTTTTACTTCATAATCCGGATCAAGTAATAAGTTGGCAAAGGTAGTTTTTCCTGCTCCTCCCTGACCTAAGATCATCAGCTTCGATTCATAAAACGGTTCTGCACCTGATTCGTCAATTTGTGCGAACCAATCCAATATGGCTTCAGAACCCTGTTCTGCAATATGCATGGGTGGGTTTACAATAGGATTTTTGAACAACGAGATTCCTCCCCCTCCATATTCATCAAAATTCACAGAAACTCCTTCTTTCAACAAGGGTATTAATCCATGAATATCGGTAATTTGATTGTCACTAAGGTCTAAACTCTGTAATCCCGTCAAATGTTCTAAAAAGCTATAATTCGTAATTTTATTTGAACTAAGGTATAAATTTTGTAAGTTAGTCAAATGTTCTAAAAAACAAATATCTGTAATTTGATTATAACTAAGGTTTAAAGTTTGTAATCCCGTCAAATCTTCTAAGAAACTAATATCCGTAATTTTATTTGACCAAAGGTTTAAATTTTGTAAACCCGTCAAATTTTCTAAGAAACGAATATCCTTAATTTGATTGTTTCTAAGGTCTAATGTGTGTAAACCCGTCAAATTTTCTAAGAAACGAATATCCTTAATTTGATTGTTTCTAAGGTCTAATGTGTGTAAACCCGTCAACTTTTCTAAAAAACGAATATCTGTAATTTGATTTGACCGAAGGTGTAAATTTTGTAATCCCGTCAACTTTTCTAAAAAACGAATATCTGTAATTTTATTATAATTAAGGTCTAAATTTTGTAATCCCGTCAAATGTTCTAAAAAACGAATATCCGTAATTTGATTTAAACTAAGGTCTAAATTTTGTAATCCCGTCAAATGTTCTAAAAAACGAATATCCGTAATTTGATTTAAACTAAGGTCTAAATTTTGTAATCCCGTCAAATATTCTAAAAAGCTATAATCGTTAATTCGATTATAACGAAGGTTTAAAGTTCGTAAACCCGTCAACTGTTCTAAAAAACGAATATCGGTAATTTTATTTGAACTGAGGTTTAAATTTTGTAAGTCCGTCAAATGTTCTAAAAAGCGAATATCGGTAATTTTATTTGAACTAAGGTCTAAAGTTTGTAAATCCGTCAACTGTTCTAAAAAACGAATATCCGTAATTTGATTTAAACGAAGGTCTAAATTTTGTAATTCCGTCAAATGTTCTAAGAAACGAATATCCTTAATTTGATTGTTTCTAAGGTCTAAAGTTTGTAAGTCCGTCAACTGTTCTAAAAAACGAATATCTGTAATTTGATTTGAACTAAGGTCTAAATTTTGTAAGTCCGTCAACTGTTCTAAAAAACGAATATCTGTAATTTGATTTGAACTAAGGTCTAAATTTTGTAAGCCCGTCAAATGCTCTAAAAAACCATAATCAGTAATTTGATTGTTACTAAGGTCTAACTTTTGTAAGCCCGTCAAATGTTCTAAAAAACTATAATCTGTAATTTGATTTGAATTAAGGTTTAAATTTTGTAAGCCCGTCAAATGTTCTAAAAAATGGATATCCGTAATTTGATTATAACGAAGGTCTAAAGTTTGTAGGCCCGTCAAATGTTCTAAAAAACGAATATCGGTAATTTGATTTGAACTAAGGTATAAATTTTGTAATCCCGTCAAATGTTCTAAAAAGTGAATATCATTAATTTGATTATTGCTAAGGTCTAAATATTCAATTTTCTGACAGGTAGATAAACTATCAATATTTTTTATTGCAGAATCACCTATTGAACTTAATATGACTTTTTTTAAATTTATCAGAGTTCCAAATTCCTTGGGTAATGACTGAAAACTATTGTCATTTCCCACGTTTTTGCTTGAAATTTTATGATAATCGGAAATAGCATCGTACCATTCATTACTCAAAATAAGGGTTTCAAGATGTGAACATTCAAAAAGCTCAGGTAAATCGTTTAAATCGGTAATTCCACATCTTCCTAAGTCTAAATACGGATTTTGAGTCTCCTGACATTCTTTGATGAGTCTTTTTGCCTGAGTTAAATCATTCATGATAATATCTTTTGGTTGTTGTTGGATTATATTGCAATTTCTAACAGCTAACTTTGTTGCTGTTTACATTCCTGTAAGGTTTTTTTGTTTATAGAATATCGAGGTTTAAACTCCTTTCTCATCCATGTTTAATTAGTTGCACTCACCGGATAGTTTGAGTCTGAGCGAAGCGGAAACTTGGGTTCACAATCCATACAGTCTTTGACTGATGGCTTCTTAGCCGGGTTTAGCATCAACCGGACCCTTAGCCTCTGTAAAATTAATGGCACTACTTTAGTTCTAATTCCGAACGAAGTAGAGCCTCGGATTCAATGCCAATACTTCCAATTTATTGGTCCACAAATATATTGATAATTTTATGAATGCTAACAGAAAAGTACAAATTAATTAAAATTATATTCAACGTCTCAGGTTTTTGATTCTTTTCCCTATCCTTCCTGTCCTGAGTGTCTTAGCTATGTGCTACTGGGATTCTACGTATGCCCCCGATTCTTTCGTTTTTTCGTCCCTGTTTGCTCTATGATAGTCCGTAGATGGTCCGTACTTCAGATAGGGTTCGGTTAGGGTTCAGATAGGGTTCAGTTAGGGTTTAGTTAGGGTTCGGATAGGTAACCCTATCTGAACCCTAACTAAACCCTATTTTTACCCTATTTTTACCCTGAACGAACTACGACTTTTCTACAGCGTGTCATAGAGAAAACACCGATCGGTGATGGGGTGGAGGACAGGCTAAGTGCAGTATCACGAAAATCCTGTGGGGGAGGAGCCGGGTTGGGAAATAATGTTTGAAATAATGGCTTGCGCGGGGAACGAAAAGATCAGAATGATTGTTATTTATAAAAGATTTACATATCTTTGGCACGAACAATGAACCTGATATGGAAATACTATCGCATATACCGAAAGAACTTGTCAACTTTTTGTTGGTTTTCCTGTTTTCGCTACTGTTCGGACTGGAGCAACGGAGACTGCATATCGACCTGGAACCGGAGTCGCTGTTCGGGACGGACCGCACCATCACGTTAATCGGGATACTGGGATTTATATTGTATACGGTTATGCCGGACAGCCTGGGACTGTACTTCGGCGGAGGAATTATTGTGGCTGCCCTGTTGGGGATTTATTATTACAATAAAATTAAGCTAAAGAATAAATGGGGATTTACGTCCGTTGTCATAGCGCTGATAGCTTACAGCCTGACTCCGTTGGTGGATCTGGAGCCGTTATGGTTGGTCATGCTGGTGGTGGTGACTATCCTGATCGTGGTTGAGATCAAGGAGAGCCTTTTTATGTTCACCAAAAAATTCGACCGGAATGAGTTCACCTTGCTGGCCAAGTTTATCATCATTGCGGGCATTATCCTGCCTTTACTTCCGCATGAGCCGCTTTCGTCTGTTTTTAATATATCTCCGTTCCAGATCTGGGTATCGATTGTAGCCGTATCGGGTATTTCCTATCTGAGCTACCTGCTGCGTAAATTCGCCTTTCCGAACTCGGGCATTATCTTATCGGCCATCTTAGGGGGGTTATACAGCAGTACGGCCACCACCATTATGCTGGCGCGGAAAAGTAAGGAAGAGGATAATGATACGAAAATTGTCACCGGTATCTTCGGCGCGACGGGGATGATGTATCTCCGCATTCTTATTCTTGCCTGGATATTCAATGCGGACGTGGCACTCAGGCTGGCACCTTATTTTCTGGCATTCGTCCTTGTTATACTGGCTTTTATGGGTATCATGCAGTGGAGGCCTAAAACGGCTGAACCGGAAATGACCGCCGTAACCAAAGCGGGCAATCCGTTGGAGTTTAAGACAGCTCTTATCTTCGGACTGTTGTTCGGCTTCTTCGCTATCCTGACGAACCTGGTGATTAAGAATTACGGGAATGCGGGTGTAAATATCCTTTCGTTTATTGTGGGCGTTACCGATATAGATCCGTATGTTTTAAATCTGTTCCAGCATGTGGGGACGAATCTGCAAACCGATACCATTGTTCATGCCACCATTATAGCCACTGCCAGTAATAGTCTGATTAAGATGATTTATTCGCTGATACTTGGAAACCGGGGTATCAGAAAGAACATCCTGTTGGGCTTCTCGACGTTGATCGTGGTAAGCATTTTGTCCATCTTATTTTTCTAAAGAACGGGTAACGCTGACAGGTCTTCGACGCTGTCAGGTTTTATGGTAAAACAAAGACCTGTCGGTGTTTATGCACCGGACAGGTCTTTTCGATAAGTCATACGGTAAGATGACCTTCTGATTCAGCAGGGTGATTCGTTTAAAAATTCCATACCAATCCCAGGGAAACAGCCCTTATATCCGGACCCTTTTCGGATTGGAAAATGCTGAATGGAGAGTATTTCGCGTAAACACTGAATGACCCGTAGCCTATCTGCCCCATAAAGTCGAGTGACAGGGGAGCCGTGTTTAAGCCGTGGCTTTCGACACTTGTTACCGTATTGCCGCGAGCATCCTTGTATTTCACTTTATAGTCGGCAAATGTATTAATGCCTGCAATGGCACCGGCCGAAACAAAGAAACTGTGACTCTTACCGAAAGTAGGCTGCCATTCGAGTAACAACGGGATCGTGATATGGAACGTGCGCAGGCGGCTGTAATCGTAATTAACGCCATCAGGAGCATTATAAACGCCGGTAATTCCTTTCTCTTCCAGCAAGTGCGTATTCATGTCCAGGAAATAATTATGCCAGTCGAAACCAAGTCCGGTTGTCAGTCCGAGGTTATTCCGGTATATCGGCATGATTTTTTCAAAGAGGTTAATGAAGAATTCGTTGGACGATTCAGCTTTGAGTGACACGCCCTCAACGTTGTTCATCTTGTTGTTCTTGTCCGTGACATTTAAAAATCCCCACCCAATACCGGCCCAGTGAGGCTTCATGGAATAATTGCTATGATCTTTATGATTTGATTTGGACAAAAAAGGAATCTGAAGCCCGAGTTCCTCTGCAACAGTCCATTTCTCATAGCTTTTCCCATCGCTGAATGTACCTTCGTAAACAGGTTTAAAAGGGAGGGAGTCGCGGTCATATACTTTTACTTTCATTTGTCCGATACTGTCTTCGAGATGGATAATCTTCTTGTTGAAATGTATCGTTGTGTCGCCTTTAGCTGTTTCAACGGCATGCAGTGGTAAAACGGCAATAACGAGCCCTAGTAGAAATAGAATGTTATTTTTCATTGTGTCTAAATTATGAATTGTTTGTATTTATTTTTTCTTTAATATAAGCTTCAGGACATCCTCCGAATCGTTTTTCGACTCAATATAGATGAGCGTTATTTTATGTTCAGGATTCGTGGTTTCGTTGAACAGAATCAGCCTGTACAATTGGCCTTTGCGGGGCAGTTGCAGGTAAATGGATGTCGGGACTCCGTTTGCAACCACCTGTTTTACCTTCTTGGCTCCAACCTGATCCTTGACGAGGCATTTACGGATAAAGTCGGCAGCCTGATTATTATTCCTGATCGTCAGGCTCTTGAAGAGTGAGAAGTCATAGCCATTCAACATTTCACCTGTCAGCTCCACCATGACGACCCCTTTCTTGTCACCGTACAAATCAAAAGCTTTGCTTATCTGCAGATCATTTTGAGCGCGGAGAGACGGCATAATGCCAAATCCAACCAACAGCGTAAGGATTAAATATTCTTTTATTGATCTCATATCATTTGTTTTTTTTATCACTTATTATCTTATTCTTAAAGGATTCCGAACCGGTACCCTTACTTATCCAATCCCGAAAATACATCGAGTTGTTGTTCGATCGTTCTATTGTCGTTTATACTTTTCAAGCCTTCGTCCACTTCATTCTTTGCAGAGGAAACATCGCTTAACGAGGCCAGCGCCTGTGATTTCACCATCTGTATATCTGTTGTCTTTTTCCCGTCAATGCAGGCGTAATTGGCATGATTCCCGATTTCAAACCGTTGCGTGCCGATTACGACCAGTGCAGCAAGGACGGCGACGCTTGCCCAGCGAATATACGGAAGCAGAGTGATATGCTTCTTTTGCTTTTTATGATCGAAATACCCAAAGATAGCCTGCTCGGGTTTGTACTGCTCGGGAAGGTCCGGCTGCGAAAGAAATTCCAGCAGCCGTTGCTCTTCGTTGCCGGTCGTCAGTCCGTCGTAATACTTTTCGATCAGTCTGTCAGCTTCGGCGAAACTTAGTTTATATGTCCTCTTGATTTTCATGCTTTTGTCCATTTAATATAGTCTTCACGAACCTTTTTCCGGGCTCTCGAAAGATTCATCCTCACCGCTTCAACTTTTGTTCCCGTTATCTCCGCGATCTCTTCGACCTCATATTCTTCCATATCTTTCATCCGGATAATGGCTTGTTGCAGTGCAGGTAGATTTTCAATGATTTTTTGCAGTATTTCTTCCGTATTCTTGCGTTCGAGCTGGAGGTACGGAGTGTCTTTTGCTGCCAACGTGTAATACGATTCGTCCAGTGAGTCCTGCCTGTTTTTTACTTTTATCCGGTCCAGGCAATGATTCTTTGTAACCGTTGTTGCAAAAGCCGCGGGACTGTCGTACTTATCCAGCGAGTCGCGAATATTCCAAAGCTTTAGAAGAACTTCCTGTACGGCATCTTCAGCTTCCTGCTGATCCACAAGCATCTTTTGTGCAATGTGGTATAGCTTTTCGCGTATGGGCAGTATCTCTGCCTTAAATCGTTCCTGGCTCATTTACTCTATTGACGGTTGACCGGAGAAAACATAACATGCGATTCAATATTTTTATTGTTAAAGGTATAAACAATTCAACTGACAGTGCATTTTTAGAGGCTTCAACCCGGTAAAAACAACAAAGTTAAACTAAATTTTCATATACCGTTTTCTTTTATAAATCAGATGTTCCGTTCTTCGATATAAGACGTTTAAAACAATACAGTAAAAATAAATACCGAATAAACTTGCATGTTCAAATATTGTTCGTAATTTTGCGAATAACGAACAATGTAAAATACAGAACGATGGATAACTTAAAAAATAAAGATTATACAATTGACAACGAGCAACTCGCCCGTTTTGCAAAAGCAATGGGGCATCCGGCCCGAATTACCATTTTGCAATTCCTGGCCTCTATGGATAGTTGCTATTTTGGAGACATTCACAATGAATTGCCCATAGCCAAAGCCACCGTATCGCAACATTTGAAAGAGCTGAAAGACGCCGGACTCATTCAGGGAGAAATAGAAACTCCCAAAGTGAAATACTGTATAAATCGCGAAAACTGGACAAAAGCACAGGCGTATTTCGATGCTTTCTTTACCTGTTGCGTTCCAAAAACAACTTGTTGCGGCTAAAAGGAAAGAAAAGACAGAGAGACAAGAGCCCGGAATCAGGAATTCAGAGCAAAGAATCCAGCGTCAGGAACTAAGAGACAAAAATGAAGAACTCGGACATAATGTACCGTAGATTAAAATTTTACAATTATGTCAGGTTAATTTACCTGCTGTATATAATTCATCAATAAAAAAAATAAAATCATGATCATTGAAGTATTAGGAACGGGCTGTCCGAAGTGCAAGGCACTTGAAAAAGTCACGCGGGAAGTCGTAGAACAGAATGGAATAGATGCCTCAGTCAGAAAGGTGGAAGATATTGTTGAAATTATGAAATACAATGTGATGACCACCCCGGCCCTGGTAGTCGATGGCAAAGTGGTCGTGAAGGGCAAAGTACCTTCAAGTAATGAATTAAAACAAATATTAATCCCTAAAATTTAAATAACATGAAAAGGTTTATATCTATCTCCGTATGCGTTCTTTTGATTGCATCCTTTTTCTCTATAAGAAGTGTTGCCGCAGACAAAAAAGCTCAGGCAGTAGTATCCAAACAGGCCAAAGTTGAGGTTTATTACTTTCACTTTACCCGTCGTTGCGTAACCTGTCAGGCTGTAGAAGCAGAAACGCAAAAAGCAATTGCAGCGCTTTATGCAAAAGAAATGAAAGCCGGGAAAATAAAATTTACTGCAATAAATCTGGACGATAAGGGAAGTGAAGCTTTAGCAGCAAAATGCAAAGCCGATGGGCAAGCCTTACTGGTAATTGGTGGAACTAAACGCATAGACCTGACAGAACAGGGATTTATGTATGCCAAAAATAGCCCCGATAAACTAAAAGCCGCCTTAAAGAAAACAATTGATCCGCTGTTATAATATACTGTTTTATACATATCCTATTTACAATTGAACGATGGAGCTACTTCAAAGCATTTTAGATAATTCGCAATACGGATTTATAACAGCCATTATACTGGGACTGATGACAGCTATCAGCCCGTGCCCTCTGGCTACAAACATTTCGGCTATTGGGTTTATAAGCCGTGATATTGAAAATCATCGCCGGGTTTTCATAAATGGATTGGTTTATACGCTTGGTCGTGTCATTAGTTACAGCGGTCTGGCAGTTATCATTTATTTTGGGGCGAGTAAAATGAATATCTCTATGCTTTTTCAGGGCTGGGGTGAAAAACTCTTAGGTCCTGTTCTTGTACTTATCGGTTTGTTTATGCTCGATATAATTAAAATAAAGTTTCCCGGTTTCTCCGGTCTGGTTGATAGAATCGGAGAAAGCAGCAAAGGAAGTTACCTGACTCCGCTGTTATTAGGAATGGTTTTCGCACTGGCTTTTTGCCCGTATAGTGGCGTATTGTATTTTGTGATGCTTATTCCGATGACCGTTGCCAGTGCCAGTGGTTTATATCTGCCTGTTATATTTGCCATAGCAACCGGTTTGCCGGTAATCCTTTTTGCCTGGTTGCTGGCTTACGCGGTCGGAAATGTAGGGAAGCTCTATCATCAAATTAAGACTTTCGAATTATGGTTCAGACGGGTAGTTTCAGTCGTTTTTATTGGAACCGGAATTTATTATATTGCTATTTTCTTCCTGTAAAACAGACGTCATGAAATTGAATAAGAATATTATTATACCACTGGCATTACTGCCGGTATGGTATTTGATTTACAGCAATCTACAGCCGCTAACCGATTGGTTTGTAGATATCGCATTGCGAATGACGAGAGGGACTCACCTTACTGAAGCATTGCGATTTTTTCTTTTTGAGTTTCCAAAAGTACTTCTGCTGTTAGTGTTGATTATTTTCTTTGTAGGCATTCTCCGTAGCTATTTTACAGCCGAACGCACGCGTAAAGCACTGGAAGGAAAGAATACATTCACCGGAAATGTAATGGCGGCAATGTTAGGCATTGTAACACCTTTTTGTTCTTGTTCAGCTATACCGTTGTTTCTTGGTTTTGTCGAATCAGGAGTCCCACTTGGAGTAACATTTTCATTCCTGATTGCAGCGCCCATGATAAACGAAGTCGCCGTTATACTTCTCTATGGTATGTTTGGCTGGCAAGTGACTGCGATTTATATTGGAACAGGGTTGATAATTTCAATTACGGCCGGTTGGATTATTGGCAAGCTGAAACTTGAAAGATGGGTTGAGGATTGGGTGTATACCCTCAAACCGGGAGAAAATGATTCGGTAGCCGAGAAAATAACGTTTTCGCAACGAATCATTATGGGTTATGATGCCGTGAAAGAAATTGTAGGGAAAGTATGGTTCTATGTAGCACTGGGCATTTTGGTCGGTGCAGGGGTACACGGTTATGTTCCGCAGGAATTCATGGCTTCGTTGATGGGCAAATCAGCCTGGTATTCTGTTCCGTTGTCGGTTTTAATTGGCATTCCGTTATACTCGAATGCGGCCGGTATAGTTCCCATAGTTTCTGTCTTAATTGAAAAAGGTGCATCACTGGGGACTGCTTTGGCATTTATGATGTCGGTTATCGCATTGTCGTTGCCTGAAATGATTATTTTGAAGAAAGTGCTGAAGATGCCCCTGATATTGACTTTTATCGCTATTGTAGGTGGTGGAATAATGATCGTGGGCTTTCTGTTTAATTATATTTTTTAAAAGTAAGTCATAAATAAATTATAACGATCATCCTGCCACTCCTCAGGAGTTTGGAAATCGTTCGGATCAATGTTCTGTCATGATGTTGCCCTTATCGGGGTCGAAGATGGGTAACCCCTTGAAATGATTGTAAAGTAGAGGCATGTATATTTCAAAACCCCTTTGAGTTAAGATGATTGCAGATTATAACCGGCATAGAATTATTCTTTTGTAATGAAAATGTATTGTAAAAAGTTTTGTGGAATAAAATATATGTCGTATGTTTGCGACATAAAACATAGATGATATGATAAAAAAGGAAGTGTTTGGAAATGAGCTGCAAGAACTGGCTGTTTTTGCAAAGGTAATTTCGCATCCGGCACGATTAGCTATCCTGAAGTATCTGGCTGAAACCAAAACCTGTATTTCGGGGGATATATCGGATAAACTGCCTTTGAGCAGAACGACCGTATCGCAACATTTAAAGGAATTGCGGGATATCGGATTAATCCACGGGGAGATTGATGGACTTAAAATCAATTATTGCTTATGCAAAACTACTATTTCAAAATATACCGCCATGTTCGGCGATTTCTTTTCTAAGATGGAGAATGCCGGAAAGGATTGTAATTGTAAATAATAAGTACGTTGCGCTATTCATGGTTATTTATAGCAATGATGTGTAGCGGATAGCTGGAAGTAACATCGAAGGCAACGAACAATGAAACAACTAACGCAAAAGACAACTAACACGAAAAAATATGAAAGTTTTAATTCTATGTACAGGAAATAGTTGCCGTAGTCAGATGGCGCATGGTTTTCTGCAATCGTTTGATCCGAATCTGACAGTATGTTCGGCGGGGACACAGGCATCGGGAAAGCTGAATGAGAAGGTCGTTGCAGTAATGCAGGAAGTCGGGATTGATATAAGCCATCATACATCGGACCCGGTAGAAAAGTACCTGGGTCAGGAGTGGGATTATGTGATCACTGTTTGCGGGGGAGCCAATGAGGCATGCCCGGCATTTATAGGAAAAGTAAAGCATCGATTGCATATTGGTTTTGACGATCCGAGTCATGCAACAGGAACCGATGCGTTTATCCGGAGTGAGTTTATCCGGGTCAGGGATGAGATTAAAGAAGTATTTTATCAGTTTTATGCAGAACAAATTAAGCCGCAGTTATGAAAGCAGAAGATTTAAAATATATCGTCAGGGAGAAATACGGACAGATTGCCAACCAATCGAAGATGCAGAATGAAACATCGTGCTGCGGGGTAGGCGGATGTTCAACGGTGGATTATACCATTTTCAGTGAGAACTATGAAAAGCTGAAGGGGTATAATTCAGAAGCCGATTTAGGGTTGGGTTGCGGTATCCCTACCCAGTTTGCTGGGATAAAAGAAGGAGACTCGGTCCTCGATTTGGGAAGTGGAGCCGGAAACGACTGTTTCGTAGCACGGGCCATCGTTGGAGCGACGGGTCATGTTACCGGAATTGATTTCACCGAGGCCATGCTGTTAAAAGCAACGGCAAATGTACAGAAGCTTGGATTCACTAATGTGGAATTCGTTCAGGGTGATATTGAAGAAATGCCCTTGCAGGACAGCTCGTTTGATGTGGTTGTCTCGAATTGTGTCCTGAATCTGGTACCCGATAAGCAGAAAGCATTTGCAGAAATACATCGGGTATTGAAACCTTTCGGTAGTTTCTGCGTTTCTGATGTAGTGATAAAGGGAAATCTGCCCGAGAAATTACGTAAGGATGCCGAAATGTATGCAGGCTGTGTCTCGGGGGCCATCGAAATGGACGAATATCTTGAAATTATAAATAAACAAGGATTTAAGCAGGTCACTATTCATAAGCAAAAAGAGATTGAAATCCCGCAAGAGATTCTCAAGAGCTATCTGAATGAGAATGAAATCAGGCAATTCAGCCAGAAGGAAATAGGGATATTCAGCATAACGGTTTCTGCCACAAAATAAAACGATTTGATGATGAACAGGACTTATTTACGACAGGCAACCACAGCAGATTTACCCGAAATACTGAATCTGATTTCGGGAAGTAATTTACCGGTTTCGGATATTGCTCCGGATAAACAGCTTTTTGTGGTTGCAGAGGCTGAGAACCAGCTTATCGGCTGTGCAGGACTTGAGATATACGGAGAAAGCGGATTGTTTCGCTCCTTATCCGTAAGACAGGACCGGAGAAACAGGAAGACGGGCCGTGACTTACTGGCCGGTGTTGTTGCCTTAAGCCGGGAGAACAATATCAAACACCTTTACCTGCTGACAACAACGGCCGACTTATACTTCAAAAGGATGGGATGGCAACCGATTGAAAGAACCGAAGTGCCGGACGATATACGTGCAAGCACCGAGTTCTCTTCTGTATGTCCATCAACGGCCAGTTGCATGATGTATGCGCTTTAATTTATCGAGAAGAATAAAAATTGTGTTTTTAGGAATACTGTATGGAATTAAAATTGAATTTTACGACGAAGGAATCACTTCCACAAGGAAATATCTGGTTAAAAGGATTGTTTGGTGTTGAGAAAGAAAATATCCGTATTGACAAACAAGGATTGATTTCGCAAACACCGCATCCGGCAGCTTTCGGGGATAAGTTGAATCATTCGTATATCACAACCGATTTTTCCGAGAGTCAGGTTGAAATGATTACCCCGCCATTGCCATCCATCGAACAAACATTGGGTTTTCTCGAAACAATTCACGATATTGTGAGCATGGAACTCGACGACGAATACCTGTGGCCGCAAAGTATACCGCCTATTTTACCCGAAGATGATAAGATTCCCATTGCCCGTTATGCTCATAGTAATTCCAACGAAGAGGAATACCGAAAGAAACTGGCAAAGAAGTATGGTCGAAAGAAGCAGGCCATTTCCGGCATTCACTTCAATGTATCGCTCAGCGAGCCCTTGCTGACTATACTTTATCAGCGTACTTCACGGGAAATTACTTTCGAAGCATTTCAGGATGAAGTTTATTTGAAGATTACGCGGCAGTTGTTGCGTTATCGCTGGTTGTATATATTGATTTTTGGAAGTAGTCCAATCGTAGATCCTACCTATGATTTAAAGTGTCGGAATGTCCCGGTATGTTTTAACGCTAAAACACGCGGCTTATCACTTCGAAGCAGCTGCTTCGGATATGGGAACCTCGAAGATCTTTATCCGGATTATCATACTGCCAACGATTACAACCGGAGCATTGAGCGTATGGTTGAAAATGGTCAGCTGACCGCAACAAAAGAACTCTATACGGCTGTCAGACCTAAATTTCTCAATAATTCCGCTTCAATTTCGTATGTTGAAGTCCGGTTTATTGATATAAATCCATTGAGTAAGATCGGACTTACGGACAAGATGCTTGACTTCATTCACTGGATGGTAATTTATAGTCTCCTTTCAGAGGAACCGGATGATTTTACGTCCGGGTTTCAGACAGCGGCAAATGCTAATTTTGCCAATATCGCGCTTAATGGTTTGCATGACAACATTCAATTTATTGCAGGGAATGGCCTGATAGTAAATGCCTGGGACGAAGCCAAACGAATGATTAAGGGAATGCTGGATTTATATGCAGCACTGAAGATTGATCATGTCGGTTATCTCAACTCATTGAAGTATGCGCAAGAAATGATTGATAACCCTGAACGACGGATTGTCCAACAGATTCTGAAGGAGACGGATATAAAAGGGTTTATCCCTTTTCATCTTGAAAAAGCACAGGAGTATTTACAACAAAGTAAGCTGAATAAATTTAATTTCAAGGGCTTAGAGGATATGGAGCTTTCGACGCAGTTGCTCCTTCGGGAAGCTGTTCGTCGAGGTATTGCTTTTGATATACTCGACAGATCGGAGAATTTTATCCGCCTGAAACGGAATGAAAATATACAATACGTACGACAGGCTACCAAGACATCCCTTGACAATTATGCCAGTATACTGGCTATGGAAAACAAAGTCGTCACTAAACAGATCCTTGATGAGCATGGCATCAGAGTACCGAAAGGGCTGGATTATGTCAATAACATTGATGCAAAAGCCGATTTTGAGTATTTCAAAGGCCGTGCGGTGGTGATTAAACCGAAACTCACGAATTTCGGATTAGGTATTACCATATTGAAGACCAACATAGATGCTGCTATCTATGAAAGAGCCGTTGACATTGCTTTTGGTTTCGATTCAAGCATTCTTATCGAAGAGTTTGTTGAAGGAAAGGAATTCAGAATGTTTGTTATGGCCGACAAAGTGGTTGGTGTTCTGCACCGGGTTCCTGCTAATGTTACTGGTAACGGTAAACAAACCATTCGGGAGCTGGTCGTGGAGAAGAATAAAGATCCGTTGAGAGGAAAGGGATACCATACTCCATTGGAAAAGATTCAACTTGGTGAAGCGGAATTAATGTTTTTGAAACCTCAGGATAAGGATTTTGAATCCGTACCCCTTGATAATGAAACCGTGTTCTTACGTGAGAACTCCAATATCAGTACGGGTGGTGATAGTATTGACTTTACGGACGAAATACCCGAATCGTATAAAAGAATTGCTGTAAGGGCGGCACAAGCTCTTCATGTGAAAATTACCGGGCTTGATATGATTATTCCCGACTATACACAAGAGGCAACGAATGAAAATTATGCCATTATCGAATTAAATTTCAACCCGGCCATTCATATTCATTGTCATCCTTTCAAAGGTAAGAATCGCCGACTAAATGAGAAGTTGTTAGATTTGCTTGGATTCCCATTATTAACCGAGCAACAGATAATCACTCACGAAGGAAGACACTGCTTAAGGTCAGTGTGCTGTGAATTAATAAAAGACTAGAGAATTCCTTGTTCTTTCTGCCAATCTATACTGAATTTTTAAACCAAGAGTATGAATAAACGATTAAAATTTTTGGACCGTTATCTCACGTTGTGGATATTTCTGGCAATGTTTATTGGTGTATTTGCCGGTTGGCTGAGTCCTTCGGTTGCCCGGTTCTGGAATAGTATGTCATCGGGTACCACCAACATTCCTATTGCCATCGGATTGATTGTGATGATGTATCCCCCGCTTGCGAAGGTGAAGTATGAAGAGCTTGGCGAAGTATTCAGGAACTGGAAGATTCTGGGCTTATCGTTGGTACAAAACTGGGTTATCGGGCCTGTGCTGATGTTTACGCTTGCCATTATTCTTTTTAAGGTTGCACCCGGTGAGAATAACTCAAATCTGCCCTATGTCTATGGCATCATTATGATTGGACTTGCACGCTGTATTGCCATGGTCATTGTCTGGAATGACCTTGCTAAAGGAGATACGCAGTATGCTGCCGGTTTAGTTGCCTTTAACAGCATATTTCAGGTTTTGTTTTTCTCAGTTTATGCCTATTTCTTTATTGCCGTAGCCCCTGCATGGTTTGGCATTCCGACCAGCGATGCTGTTGCCGGGATTACTATTGGAGAGATAGCCAAAAGCGTTTTCATTTACCTCGGAATTCCATTTATTACAGGTTTCCTGACCCGTTTTATCCTGATTCGTGTGAAGAGTAAGCAATGGTATCAATCCAAATTTATTCCTAAAATAAGTCCGTTAACCTTGATTGCGTTGCTTTTCACGATTATAGTCATGTTCTCACTGAAGGGCGAATATATTGTGAAAATACCATTCGATGTGGTACTGATCGCTGTTCCGTTGCTTATTTATTTTGTGATTATGTTTGTGGGTTCGTTCTTTATGAGCAAGCGGGCAGGAGCAACCTATGAACAGGCAACTACTTTATCTTTTACAGCTGCCAGTAACAATTTTGAACTGGCCATAGCGGTAGCCATTGCTGTTTTTGGAATTAATTCAGGTGAGGCCTTTGCCGCAGTTATCGGCCCGTTGGTGGAAGTGCCCGTAATGATCGGGTTGGTGAATGTTGCGTTTTTGTTTAAATCGAAGTTGTTTAAACAAAATAAAGATACCATCCGCTCATCCGGAAAAAGTGCTTAACGTATTATACACTTAGATTATAAAGATCCGGAATGTCTTATTCCTGTATCCGTTGTACGGAATTGATCTCTTTAATCTTGATAATATTGCGGCATAGGTTGTTGATGTCTTCGGTGTCGTGGACATAAATATAAAATTGTCCGACAAAGATACCATCCTTTGTCTCGATATTCATTTTGTTGATATTAACGCCATACCCTTCGGAAACGACCTTGAGGATTTGAATCAATACACCTTTACGATCAATCCCCTTAATCTCAAGGACCTCAATAAACGATTGCACTTTATGAGTAGCCCAGTCCGCCGAAACAATCCGCTCGCCAAAGCTGCTCTTCAACTTAGCGGCTACCGGACATTGACGTTTGTGGATCATGACCATTTCCAATTCATCAACATAACCCAATACATCGTCGCCCGGGATCGGGTGGCAACATTCGGCCAGCTTATAAGTCTTTCCTACGTTCTCTTCGGTTAGTTTAATCGGTTTTTTCCGGTCGATCTTATTCTCTGTTACCGCCGGGTGTTTATTGCTGTCGGACGATCCGATAAAAGGTATTTTGAGGTATTTTGCAAATACACTCTGGCTTTTAGGCTTAAATACAATTTTACTAATATCTTCCAGATTCAGCAATCCTTTGCCTGCCTGTAAAAAGAGTTCGTTACGTTGTGTGAGGTTGTAATAGTTGAGGATGCGGACGATATTTTCATTGTCGGGCAATAAATTGACAGAGGTCAACGCCTGTTCTATCTGCTTTTGTCCTTCGGTAATAAATACCTTTTCTTCTTTTTTAAATAAGTTCCGGAGTCTGGTCTTGGCTTTGGCGGTCGTGATATAGTCCAGCCATTCGGGTTGTGGTGATTGCTTTTTAGAGGTCAGGATTTCTATTTGGTCACCGCTGTTAAGTTTGTAGCTGAGTGGTACCAGCTTGTGATTTACTTTAGCGCCGATACAATGGTTCCCCAGATCGGAGTGTACGGAATATGCAAAATCGAGTGCTGTGGCTCCCTGTGCGATGGTTTTGATTTCTCCTTTGGGGGTAAAGACGAATATCTCGGAAGCAAACAGGTTCAGTTTGAACGTATCCATGAAGTCGATTGCATTTGGCTCGGGATGTTCCAGCAAGTCTTTAATCGTTTTCAGCCACTTGTCCAGTTCCGACTCATCGGCTTCGCCCGATTTGTATTTCCAGTGTGCTGCCAGGCCCTGTTCGGCAATGTCATTCATTCGTTCGCTTCGAATCTGCACTTCCACCCATCGTCCTCCCGGACCCATCACGGTGACATGCAGGGCTTCATATCCATTGGCCTTCGGTGTACTTACCCAGTCGCGGATTCGTTCCGGATGCGGTTTGTATAAGGCTGTAATGGCAGAGTAGAGCATCCAACACTGTTCTTTTTCATTCAATTCCCCATGGGGTTTGAAGACAATACGTTCGGCCAGAATATCGTATACCTCTTCGAATGGTATATTGCGTGTGGACATTTTGTGCCAAATGGAATAGACCGATTTGATACGTTCGCGGAGGGTAAAATCATAACCTAATGCGGTCAGCTTCTTGTCGATCGGGTCGGAGAATTCTTTATAAAACAGGTCCCGGGCATTTTTGTCTACTTCCAGTTTCGCCTCTATTTCTTTGTACGAATCGGGGTGTTCGAATTTGAAACTCAGGTCTTCGAGTTCGGTCTTTATTTTGAAAAGTCCCAGCCTGTGAGCCAGCGGAGCATAGATATACTGTGTTTCGCCGGCAATTTTATATTGCTTTGGCAATGGCATCGAACCCAGGGTTCGCATGTTATGTAGCCGGTCGGAAATTTTTATAAGGATAACGCGAATGTCTTCCGACATGGTGATCAGCAGCTTCCGGAAGTTCTCGGCTTGTTCCGAGGCTTTCTCTCCAAATACACCACCCGATATTTTGGTTAGCCCGTCTACTATCTGCGCAATCTTAGCGCCAAAGAGGTTTTCAATATCCTCTACCGTAAAGTCGGTATCTTCCACCACATCATGAAGCAAAGCAGAGCATATGGACGTTGAACCGAGGCCGATTTCCCGGACTACGATTCGTGCCACAGCCAGGGGATGCATGATATAGGGTTCACCGGACCTGCGTTTTATACCTTTATGGGCTGCCTTTGCAAAGTTGAACGCTTTGGTGATGATTTCAATTTTCTGCCGATGACTCGTTTTACTGTAATCATCGAGCAACGCCTCAAACTCTTGCTGAATCAGCTCATCTTCGGTTAATGGTTCAAGTTGTGGTGGCAGCATACATTATCAGTTATCTGTGAATAGTCGTCAGTTATCCGTTCCGGGATGTTATTTGCAGTAATCCTGAAATGGAAACTATTGGTTAGTCATGCAAAGATATAAAAAATCACGTACTTTGCAATTAGCAAGTCGTTGTTAAGTAAGTGAAACCAACGATTATCGTATTATTTATTGAAAAACAAAATAAGACTTGAGGACGAATAAAGGCTGATTTAGTCAATCATACCGGAACTTTAATTTCAGCAGACCGGAATGATATAAATAGTCTAACTATTTATATTTCAAATTTATATAAATAAAATACGTGTTTTAAACCTTCGGCAGGACATGAACCTGTTTTTCGCTGTAATAGTGGTAAGTCCGGCAGATAGTCGTTTAATACCTTGGCAGCAGCAGCCCGATATCATTCGATGCAATCCCATAATAATCGCCAATAAGATGATTCACCAGGATACCTCCAAAAATATACGCACCGTGCCTGAATCCTGAACTTTCGTTGATGGCCGAATCCACACCGCCTGAGTTCCCGATCTTTAATAAGATAGGTGCAAAGATATTACTCAATGCCATTGACGAGGTGCGGGCTACGCGGGCCGATATGTTCGGTACGCAATAATGAATAATGCCATGCTTCTCGTAAGCGGGATTTTGCAACGTGCGGCATTCCGAAGTTTCAAAACATCCGCCCTGATCCATGCTCAGGTCAATGATAATGGCTCCCGGCTTCATGGTTTTTACCAGTTCCTCCGAAATCATAAACCGTTCCGAACCGTTTATATAGCGCAGGTTTCCAATGACGGCATCGGCACTCGACAGTGCTTTGAAGAGCACGATCGGATGAATGACGGACGTGAAAATCTGTTGTCCCAGGTAGTGTTGTATTTTACGGAGTTTATTCAGATCATGATCAAAGACTTTAACCGACGCGCCCAATGCCAGTGCGGTGCGTGCAGCTACGGAGCCCGTAATGCTGGCTCCCAGGATAAGCACTTCGGGGGGTGTTATTCCGGCCACGCCTCCCAGCAACAATCCTTTGCCACCCCGCTCATTACTCATCAACTCGGCAGCAACGGCGATGGCCGTATTTCCATCTATCTCGGAAATAGAACTCACTACCGGAAATGCTTTTTGCTCGTCTTTAATCAACTCATAGGCGATGGCGTTCATCTTTTTATTCATCATTAGCTTAATGCAATCTGCCGACAGATTGGTAAGCTGTAGCATGGACATGATGGTGGATCTGTCGTGCATCATGTTTAATTCTTCGAGGGTAGGCGGAGCTATTTTCAGTACCAGATCGGCACTAAACGCTTCGGCCGCATTCTCCACGATAAATGCACCGGCCTCGCTGTACTGGAAGTCGGAATACTGCATGGGGACGCCCGCACCGCGTTGAACATAAACACTGTGCCCTTCTTCCGTGACGATAGCAACCCCTTCGGGAGTAAGTGCCAGACGGGTTTCTATATTCGAATTCTCTTTGGGAATTCCGATCGACAGACGGGGCTGTTTCGCTATCTCGCGTAACAGACACTCTTCCGGAAAGAGTGAACGTTGTTCTTTTGGTGCTGACTTCATGAGATAAAATTTTCTTGTTGAATACAAAACTAAACACTATTCTCGGAATAAGCAAATTACAGCCGATAAATGTTTACGCGCTTTTCGGTAAAAACACCGCTTCCACGCATTATAAAGCATTTTTTTTTCCGCATGTTGCATCCTGTCCGGATACTCCTTTCTCCTGAATTCAGGGTGATGTTTTGAATTTAGTCATTTGAATTTCCGGTATCGTTCTGCTGTTTGCATTCCGGTATCCCGATGCGGTGTAGTCATCCCCCGTGCGATTCCGACCCGTTGTATTCGGTTTCGGGGTATGCTCCAGCCGCGATTGACTCTTCGTTTCCTTGTCGATGTAACAGGTATATAACTTAGATGTAACTTAGATGTAACTTAGATATTACTTAGATGTTACTTAGCATATATGGGTTGTGATATGTATGTAATATATAAAAGTGAATTAAGAGTGACTGATCGTTATAGGTTCTTTCGACCTACTCCGGAATACGGATGAAAAGACTGCGTAAGGAGGTAGTTGGATCTTTTTGTAACATCAATGACATAAGATAAACCCATCGGCACCCGGTGTCTGAATGGGACGTAAAGAAGCTACAAGGGGATGGATAAAAGAATGTTTTTTTATAAAACGTATTTTGTCGTTGCAATATAGGGTACAGGTTATTATGTCACTTATCCGACCGTCAGCGGGGAACGACAGATAGCCTGCAAGCGTGATGGAGACGCGCATTGAATAATATTGATTAGAAATAAAATAAATTTTGTTTTATTTTAGGAATTGAAAGAAAGATTTACTAGTTTTGTCATTCTTAAAAGCAGATAGGTACGAACCGATGGGGAGAGAGAAATGATTCCTTTGTCGTCCGTATTTATTGAAGAAACGCAAAAGATGGATAGCGTATTCTAAGGATATATTATAGTTTTACTGTTACTAATACGGCTTCGATTCCTTCCACTTTATACATTACTAAATAATTAAATGTCTAATTTGTGAAAAAAATATTTTTTATATTAAGTCTAATATTACTTTTTTGTTCTTGTAATAGGAATAAAACAAAACAAAGTGGTTTTCATGTCAAGCTTACTATCTCAGATAAAGTTCCTATTCCCGATTTTTATAGAAGCAAAGGGGAGTTTTATCCGATTAGAATTAATTTGATTAACAATACAGATTCTACAATGCAGTTTTGGACAACTTCTCATTCTTGGTACAGAAACTTTATTTTTAATTCGGATGCAATAACAATTTTCGGAACAGGAAATGATAAAAACTCACTTTTGCTAATGACGCTGGAACCTGGTAAAACATTAACTTATAATGGCTATTTGGTGGTTCGTAATATATCAAGTTTAAGAAAGAAGACAGATTTAAGGTTGGGTTTTGTTCTAATTACTGAGAATGTTTCAAATTCCTATCGAATTTTTAGTGAGCTATTATTTGACAAGAAAACAAAAAAAGATGTAATTTGGTGTGATACACCATTAAAATTTGACTGGTAATATGGGTAATTCACTGTATTAAATTACAGACATAGCAATCCTGTTGAAGAAGGATTCGTATTTAAAGCAGAACAATATGGATATCGTACTGCAATTGATTATACGTGAGAAAAAGGGTTGCTTTGGATAGCTCAAGTTTAGCGAAGCGTAACTTGTGCTTTAAACAAGAGTAGTTTGTAACTTTATAAAAGAAAGTAACAGAGAATCGTAACAATGGATTCAGGAATAAGGAAGCAGTCTGTTTTATATGCTTAGCTACAATAACAGGACAGATGCTTTTTGACGAATAATATATAGATACAATTGATTTTGCAGGTAAAAATGGATTAGTGTCTGTAGAGGCAAAATGCACAGTTATAAACTGTACCGGTTACCAGCACAAGTTACGCTTCGCTAAACTTGCGCTATTTCAGTCTACATGGCATTTTTCAAAAGTCCAAAAACAGGTATTTGTGTACCTTCTAAGCCATTATTATCTGAATTAAAAAGAAATGGAATTAAAGTTGTAATACACTAATAATTACTTTTAATAAAAAATATGTATAAAATAATCAATAACCTTCCAATTGACTTTCAATTTGCCAGCAAAACGAATGAACAACTTAAATTATATGGTAAATGGTTTGAAGAGAATAGAGAAATTAGGCTTAATTATCTGATTGAATATGTGAAATCTACTACAAATTATGAAAAATGGAATTCTGATTATTCTCCTGAATCTCTAATAATGTTGGGTAAATGGCTAAGTGATAAAATTGAAACAGAGAAAATTCAAGAAGCTGATTTAATTGTAAAAAGATCATTAATACCAAATTACATTCCTATTAATGATTGGGATTTAACAATAAAGATGCGTTCAATATTGGTTGATATAGGAATTTATTTTGGAACCGTTTTTATTCAATCACATAAAGAATTAAAATGGCAACAGTTTTTTTCTAGAAGTTATAAGGATGTAGATAATGGTCATTTAATAATTAAATTGAACAAAATAAATCTAAATCCTATACGAATTATGATTAATGTTGGTTTAGGTTTGGCAGATAAAACAAAAGATGAGAATGTATTATTTAAACTTTATAATACATGGAAATTATATTGTAATTGATAAATATCAATAGATCGTTTACAAATTTGTATCATAAGTTCGTTTACATTTAATTATATATATAACAATGTCGTTTAAGTTAAGCATTCTGTTCAATATATTGGTTACGCTTCGCTAAACTTGCGCTATTTTAGCTATTTTAGCAATGTATAATTCGACTGGTGGTGGTTCGATTAGTTCATACTTTAATAAAAACAACATCAATTTAAAATCAGTTTTAGGAGGTAGAGGACTTTCTTCATTTTTATTGAATTTTAGTGTTAACAAATAATTTAAAGTGTTTATGAAAATAACAAAGTTCATTTTCTTTTTAGCTTTGATAGTGATTATTCAATCTAGTTGCGAAAATAATGTAAAGAAAAATATGCCATTAAGTCATGAAATTGACAGTGAGGTTTTTAATGATTTATTTATTTTAGAGATTGACAGCTTTATCAAAACTAACAAAATAAAAAATTGTGATATTTGCGTCGATATTTACTCTAAATATAGTGATATTTTTTTCTATATCAAATGTATGTCTCCAAAATATAATGATCGAAATAAACCACTAAATTACATTATTCGTAGAGGATTAAAAGTTTATTTGTATACATCTTTAGATGAACTTGCTTGTAATTATAATGATTCTGCTCGTTTTGATAGAAATGAATATCAAAGACCATTACGTTGTTGGTATGTAGAGATGAGAAACGAAGTAAAAGGAATTTACGAGTCTAAAGAATTAGTTCCTAAAAACTATAAAATTCAGGTCGTTGATACGACAGGTCAAAGTATATTTGGAATTCAAAAAGTTGAACCAGTTATCAATATTAAGAAAATACCCAAATAAAAACATCCAATTTCTATAAACCTAACTGCCCCGAAATGGTTAGACATTCCTGGGTGGTGATGCCTCAGATGTACAGGTATACGGAGTACTTTGTGGAGAAATAACCGGTACAACCAACTTTACGGCGTATATCAGTCCTTATTTAGTGCTGAATAACGGAGGTTATTACACCAAGCATATTTACATGGGAAGTCAGCGGATAGTAAGCAAACTGGGGAGTTCGGATATATTTACCATACGAAACCCGTTGACAGATACTACTGCAAATAAACAGAATTTCGTACCGAAGCTAACTGATTTGACAGGTAAAATCAAAGTAAGATATGATTCGTTGGGTGTTGTGTATAAAGGTACGTCGCAAGGCAGTGTGGGAATGATAACTTCAACAGCCGGCAAAATACCTACTCCACTGAAGTATTATTTTCACTCAGATCATTTGGGAAGTTCTTCCCTGATAACGGATGCTACAGGTGGTATTGTACAACATTTGGAATATGTACCTTTTGGAGAAGTATTTATTGACGAACGCGCGGCTACAAGTACCTGGAGTACCCCGTATAAATTCAATGCCAAAGAACTGGACGAAGAAACCGGTCTGTATTATTATGGGGCACGGTATTATGACCCGAGAACGAGTGTGTGGATAAGTGTAGATCCCCTGGCAGAGAAGAATCCTGATGTTGGGAGTTATGTTTATTGTGAAGATAATCCAGTAGTATTTGTTGATCCGGATGGACGAGTTGTGAAATCTCATGTTACAGTCTTTTGGAATAAGCCATTTCCAATTAAAATGAGTGATCTTGGAGAAACGAATCCTGATAGATTTTGGTTATCAGTTAAATATAATAAAAGTTCTAAATCTTATGATGCTATTTTTAATGTTACAGAAAGGTTTTCTAAAGGGTTCCAAAAATTATATGAATATAATGGTCAAAAATATACGTTGGATACGGAAAATCCGGGTCTTTTAAAACAAACTAAAGGGCATGAAGATGGACATGTTGATCAATTTGTTGAAAAAATAAAGAATGCAAAGATAGAAATTGAATATGGTGGGAAAAAATATTCAGGCAGAGCTGACAAAATAGTTACTAACATCTACAATGAATACCTGAAAAAAGGAACTATAAAAGATGTTAAGGAGTTTGAGTCAGACTATCTTCCTAAAATACAAAGCGAAATCGAAGAAAAACTCTTTCCAGTTTTAAATAAAATTGTGCAAGGTGATCCAAATCTAGAACAAGATGCAAATAACAGAGCTGAAATAAAAACTGGTGTGAAGAATAAGTATGGTGCTGTTAATAATAATGGCCATTCAGAAAGTAATGTACAATACAAAGGGAAAAAATTAAAATTAGAATGATGAAAACAAGAAAAATAATATTATTATTTATGTTACCAAGTTTATTGTTTGCAACTAATAACGCCCATAGACATAAATCTTTCTATAGTGATATAGATAAATTCGTAAAATTAAGAGTGGATAGTTTAAATATTATAACCAAATCTCCTCAAGTCATTCCACAATTTATTTTTGATAAAAATCTTGATTTACAAATAACTTACTGGTCTTCTTTGCATGAACCAAACTCATTGAGATATTTAATCTTGAGAAAGATAAACAATTTGGAAATTTTATATTTTTTAAGAGATGATGTTAGTGATAAGAGAATGAAAGAAAAACCAATAATTGATAGTCCACTACCATTTAGAGATTATTCTTTTTATGACTTAGTCGTATATAGAATAAATGAAGTTTTAGCACAACAATATTATAAAAATTTTAAGAGAAAAAATATGTGGTAATGTATCAGATTTGGCTTTTTGGAAATAAAAGCTTGTGAATCAATAATAATTTGCAGAAGAAGAAGACGAAGAATCGTAGATGGTGGGTGTAAATTGCTCACCATTTTTTAAGTATCAATTATTCAGGATTTTTAAAATATGAACGTTTCTCTACGTATAATTCGCAACAAATTAGTAATATTGCAGACTCAAGTTACCGGTATGCAGCAGGAGAGAGCCAGGCACCCAAAATCAAGACACAGGATTATGGATACGATGCTAACGGAAACCTGGTATATGTAAATCCCGGACAAAAAAATGCAAATAAAACATTCACTAAAAGCAATGAACGCAAACTGTTGTGGGATGAGGAGAACAGGCTTCTGGCATTAAGTGATAACGGATTTGTTTCGAACTATTATATGATGCTGCCGGAGAACGCACGGTGAAAGAAAGCGGTGTAGGACAAGGGGTATCTGTAAACGGATTACTTAGCGGAGGAATAACCGGTACAATCAACTTTACGGCGTATATCAGTCCATATTTAGTGTTGAATAACGGAGGTTATTACACCAAGCATATTTACATGGGAAGTCAGCGGATAGTAAGCAAACTGGGGAGTTCGGATATATTTACCATCCGAAACCCGTTGACAGATACTACTGCAAATAAACAAAATTTCGTACCGAAGCTAACTGATTTGACAGGTAAAATCAAAGTCAGGTATGATTCGTTGGGTGTTGTGTATAAAGGAACATCGCAAGGCAACGTGGGAATGATAACTTCAACAGCCGGCAAAATACCTACTCCACTGAAGTACTATTTTCATAGTGATCATTTGGGGAGTTCGTCACTGATAACGGATGCAACAGGTGGTATTGTGCAACATTTGGAATATATTCCGTTTGGAGAAGTATTTATTGACGAACGCGCGGCTACAAGTACCTGGAGTACCCCGTATAAATTCAATGCCAAGGAACTGGACGAAGAAACTGGGCTGTATTATTATGGGGCACGGTATTATGACCCGAAAACGAGTGTGTGGATATCAACAGATCCTTTAAAAGAGAAATATCCAAATATGAGTTCTTATGTCTATTGTGCGGATAATCCTTTAAAATTTATAGATCCAGATGGTCGAGTATTGTTTCTTGTGAATGGCTGGGATGGTCTTTCCAAACAAACAAAATATTTGTCTAATCCTAGAGATTTTGCTGCAATGAAGTCATATTGGACAAATCATAACCCTCAATTTATTAATCAGGTTGCAATACGTTTTAACGAAAATAAAGCTAATTTAGTTGATGGTAGTCAAGGCGGAGCATCTCATGGTAGTGTTGATGTAAGGCATGATAATGGCTACGCTTATGCACAACAACTTATACAAAATGGGGTCGTAGATTTCTCTGAACCTATTAATATCGTATCTCATAGTATGGGAGGTGCATTTAGTAGTGGTATGGTCGATGCATTTTTAAAAGCAAATCCAAAAGCAACAATTAATCTATTGCTATTAGCTCCAGATGGAGCTGAAAAGTTTAGTGTAGATAAAAGAGCTAATTCAGCACAATTTACCTTTGGTGATGACGCAATTGTTACTAACAATAGAGCAACGGTTGGCAATGTTGATGTCAATTTAAATCCAAGTAATTCTGAATATAATTCATTTGGGTCAGGGTTTTTAAATGGGTTGAAAGCTCATGGAGCCGAGATTGATGATGCAAGTTGGTCATATAAGATTCTTAATAACGGAAAGTTGAAAAGTTTATTTGTTGTAACACCAAAAGATGTAAAACCAGCACAGAACAATGGAAAAAATAACTAAAAGAATTAATATACTCTCTACCATTTTAATGTATCTTCATCAATTTTTTTTATTTATAATTTGTTCAATGTGTTTTTGGGGAGATCTATATTTTGGATATGAATTAGGGTCTTTATTTATAATCGCTGCAATTTTAGCGTTTACTTTATTGTCGTTAATATTGTTAATTATCAAAACTAAATTAAAAGGTATCATCATAGTAATACTTTTTATTGAGATTATTCTGGATTTTTTAATTATAAAATCTGTAGTACATTGGTAACTACTGGGCGAAGTATTATGATCCATGTACAAGTGTGAATCACAGACATCACTAGGACAAAAGGCACCGATACGAATGAGAACATAAAAGATATCGTGGTATTGACAATGCGGATGCAGGTTTATTAACCTCCCTTTCGGGGAGGATTTGGTGGGGCTCTTTTATATTTCTTTCACAGCGACCATTTGGGCAGTTCATCATTAATTACCGATATACTCGGAAACACGGTATAACATTTGGAATATATCCCGTTTGGAGAAGTATTTATTGACGAACGTGCGGCTACAAGTACCTGGAGTACCCCGTATAAATTCAATGCCAAGGAACTGGATGAAGAAACCGGGCTGTATTATTATGGGGCACGGTATTATGACCCGAGAACAAGTGTGTGGATAAGTAAGGATCCGTTGGCTGAGAAATATCCGAATGTAGGTTCTTATGTTTATTGTGTGAATAATCCTGTGAAATTTATTGATCCGGATGGCAGACAGCTAAGATCATCTCAAGGTGTAATTAATCAATTGAATGCAATATCAAAATTATCTATGTTTGAGATAGCTTGGAAGAATTCTAGACATGGCGATTATACTACTGAGGAATGGCAATTTTCTGTTTCATTATCAAACGATAGAAAATCAATAATTGGAAGGAACTTATATACTGATCACTTAGATGGAGGTATTGACAAAATACAAGATAATGTGCCATTAACTGAACAACTTGTAGGTTATGTACACACTCATCAATATAGTATATTTCAAGGGTCAGAATTCGGTGTTACTTTCTCAGCTGAGGATATTTCTTTATTAAGAGATTATTCAAATCCAGATATTTCTATATTGAGAGGCTATTCTGCAAGTGAAAACTTTTTTATGATTGTTGAAGCCGGGACTAAAAGATATGCTCTTGTAATTACTGATTCAGAAAAAGCAAGACTTTTTTTTAAACAAAATAGTAAAGACAAAATTATTGAAAAATACAATGCAATATATAAAAATAAAAATTCAAAATTGTCTATGCAGCAAAGAGCTGAAGCAGCAGTTAAAGCAACAATTGGAGATAGCAATAAATCTGGTATTTCATTATACGTGACTAAAGACAAGAACAAAGAAAAGTTTGAAAAATTATGAAAATAAAAATTATTATTCTATTTTGTGTTTTGATAAATATTTGTAGCTGTAATTTAGATTCTAAGAAATTTGAAACAAAAAGTTCAAACAATAGTGATAAATTAAGCGACAGTATTTCTAGTTTAAATATTAATAAATATGTTGGTAAAAATGTTTCAGAATTTCTTAAAGACGAAAAATTTTCAAATTATAGAAAAATTTATATTGTTGGTGATAAACCTTCAGTAGCTTCGTCTTTAGATGTGTTTTATAATGGTGGAATATATATAAAACTAATACCTAAAAAGTTTAAATATATGAATACATTTAGTGAATATGGAGAATGGAATATTGAAGATTTTAAAAAAGAGAGAATTGATGTAATAAATATTTACAAAAACGATGTTCTTATAAAATCATTCAAGTAATAAACAGTACTATTTCATTTTTTCATTTTTAATAAATTTAAGTTTGTAATTAAATCTTTAAGATCTAAAATTATAGTTGTGATGAAATTAGTATTATGTATATGTAATTACCAGACAGAAAAATGCCGATAAAACATTCACAAAAAGCAATGAACGCAAACTGTTGTGGGATGAGGAGAACAGGCTTCTGGCATTAAGTGATAACGGTTTTGTAAGTAATTATTGGTATGATGCTGCCGGAGAACGCACCGTGAAAGAAAGTGGCGGTGGACAAGGGGTATCTGTAAACGGGTTACTTAGCGGAGGAATAACCCGAACAACCAACTTTACGGCATATGTGAGCCCATATATGGTGGTTAGTCCGGGAGGAAACTATAGCAAACACATTTACATGGGAAGTCAGCGGATAGTAAGCAAGCTGGGGAGTTCGGATATATTTACCGTACGAAACCCGTTGACAGATACTACTGCAAATAAACAAAATTTCTTACCAAAGCTGAATGATTTGACAGGTAAAATCAAAGTAAGATATGATTCGTTGGGTGTTGTGTATAAAGGTACATCGCAAGGCAGTGTGGGAATGATAACTTCAACAGCCGGCAAGATACCTACTCCTCTGAAGTATTATTTTCATAGTGATCATTTGGGAAGTTCTTCCCTGATAACGGATGCAACAGGTGGTATTGTACAACATTTAGAGTATATCCCGTTTGGAGAAGTATTTATCGACGAACGCGCGGCTTCAAGTACCTGGAGTACCCCGTATAAATTCAATGCCAAAGAACTGGACGAAGAAACAGGATTATACTATTATGGGGCACGGTATTATGACCCGAGGACGAGTGTATGGATAAGTGTGGATCCAATGGCGGAGAAATATCCGAATGTGAGTTCGTATGTGTATTGTCTGGATAAACCTGTAAAATTGGTTGATCCTAATGGTAAAGAGCCAAGAGAAGGAAATAATGTTTTGAAAATTGACTTCAATAATAATAATATAACAAAAATTTATGACCGGAATCCAAAATTTCATCGATATGATTCTCATTTATA